>Ga0190304_1000069_pt1 | contig 44419 bp, 42 predicted proteins | sample 48700712_MG_FD_161670 | JGI IMG/M metagenome (GOLD analysis project Ga0190304, IMG submission 161670) | Hydrothermal vent sediment bacterial communities from Southern Trench, Guaymas Basin, Mexico - 4870-07-1--2_MG | ecosystem: Environmental > Aquatic > Marine > Hydrothermal vents > Sediment ...
CAGGTGGTATTTCAACTACCATTTCTCGAGAGTCTGTATTCACTGATTTTATGTATTCTTTCACAAATGGAACGAGAACCTCTTTCCCCTCCATTTCCAGTATCAGTACAAGATTAGTTCCACTCAGTATAAAATCTGTAACTCTTCCCTTAACTTTTCCTCCTTCTATCACCTGTATATCCATTAGCTCAAATAGATAATACTCTCCCTTCGCTTTTTCTGCAAGTTCTTCTTTTTCTACATAAAGAAAATGTCCACGAAGTATTTCTGCAGTGTCTCTGTCATTAATACCTTTTAATTTAAGGATTAAAGATTCCCCTGCTCCTCGTCTCACATAATCTACTTCAAACACCCTTTTGCCACCTCTGGGGAGAAAGACAGTAAAGGTTTTAAATTCTCTGAAGTTTTCTAAAAAAACTTCGGGGTGAACCTTGAGTTCACCCCGAAGTCCAAAGGCCTTAATTATCTTTCCAACTATTACCAGGCCACTATCTCTCACTCAAGTATTTCGAGATGTGCTCTCTTTCCTTTTTTCATTGCAGCGGCCTGGATTATAGCCCTGATTGCCTTTGCTGTTTTGCCTTCCCGTCCTATTACTTTACCGAGATCGCCTTCACCAACTTTGAGCTCGTATATCACTGTCTTTTCGCCAGGTATCTCTTTCACTGAGACCAGTTCCGGATTATCCACGAGTTCTTTTGCGATATATTCGATGAGGTCTTTCAGTTCACCCATTTTACTACCTCCTTATTTAGGATTTTACCTCTTTTGAGACCTGTTTTTTATAGAGATTGACTAGTTTTTGCACTCTCGGGGTCATCTGGGCCCCGAGTGAGAGCCACTTATCCAGCTGTTCCAGTTTTATATCCATTACACCATCTTTCAGAGGGTCATAATGACCTACTATTTCTATAACCTTACCTCCCCTCGGGTTTCTGGAATCAGTTACCACAATTCTGTAGTATGGTCTATTCCTCTTTCCCACGCGCTGTAATCTGATTTTTACCACTTCAACCTCCTGTAGTGGTTTATTATAATTAATTAACACAAATTTTTCAAGTTTTTTATGATTGCTTTTCTGTCACGTGATTTGAAAATATATGCTCCAGAAACCAGTATATCCACATAAGGTGCTACGATTGGTGCTGTCTCTTTATTAATTCCACCATCTATTTCTATTTCAAAATTTAGATTCCCCTTTTCCTTTATTTCTTTTAGTTTTTTAAGTTTTGGTAAAATTTTGGGCTCAAATTTCTGACCGTAAAAGCCTGGATTAACGCTCATGACTAAAATAAGATCAATTTCCTCTATGTAAGGGAATAAAGTTCTGATAGGAGTGTCCGGGTTGAGTGAGACGCCTATTTTTAGTTTTCTATCTCTTATTTTTTGCATTATCAACCTGGGTTTTGATTTCGATTCAATATGAAATATTATGGTTTCTGCACCAGCATCCGCGAATGCATCAATATATTTAAGAGGGTCTATTAACATAAGATGAGCTTCCAAATGTAAATCTGTCATTTTATCTATTGCTTCAACAATCATTGGCCCAAATGTTATATTAGGCACAAATACACCATCCATAATATCCAAGTGGAGTCTATCAGCTCCCCCATCTTCCACTTCTTTAATCTCTTCTTTCAGACTCGTAAAATCAGCGGCAATAATGGATGGAGAAACGAGCATCTTTATCCTCCCTTTTTGTCTAATAACTCAATGAATTTATTAATTAGTTCAAAATAATTGAAAAATTTCCTGTTTGCGCTGCCCTTCCAGATTTTATCCAGATTTTTATATCCACTTTTTGTATATGTGTATGCCTGAATTAGAAGTTCCACCTTATCTAGGGCCCTTACCAGTTTAGCTTCAGGCGTTGTCCCAGCCTCAAATTCTTTGTAAAGTTCTGTTATTTCTGAAGATAGAGAGGAAGGGAGTAATGCAGCGGTATCTAATACCGCCTTCCACTCTGCATCAGCCACACATTCTTTTAGGTATTCCCGAGCCTTAAGGTGTAAATCTCCTATTTTCGTTTCCCCCAACTCATGGATAAGGGCCATTCTAATTGCCTTATCCAGATCGAGTTTTTGCCCTTCTTTCTCGAGGAGCCTCCCAAAAATTAATGTCAAAATTGCGACCATAAATGTATGTTCTGCGACAGACTCAGGAGTTGTAATGCCATAGTAAGACCACCCAGAACGTGGAGTTCTTTTCAACCTTCCAATCTCCTCAAAAAATTCCAAAAGTTTATCCATAATAAAATCTTAAAGTCTTATGGCTATTTCTTCAATGATAATAGTGATAGAAACTGATTTATGAAGTTTTGTTTGGTGAATCCTTTTGAAGTTTCTATACCATTTTTCTTAAGATAATTATAAAAATCAGTATCATGTTTAAGTCTAAGAATGGCTTCCTCAAATTCTTTCACTGTGTTAGCGATTATAGCATTATAATTATGCACTGCATACTCTCTCACCCCTCCAGAATCAGTGAGGACTGGAGGGGTACCACGTGCCATAGCTTCCAATGGAGGAAGGCCAAATCCTTCAAAATGGGATGTGTTGAGTAGTAAGTGTGATCTTTCATACAATTTTATAAGTTCTTCCGTTTTTTTAACTCCCAGATACTGGAGATTAGGGGTTTCCAAAGAGGGTTTTTCCCCTACAATCCAAAACCTAACATCTTTAAGTTTGTGGGATGATACTATGGATTCAAATAATTCTGGGCCTTTTCGTCTGGATCTTCTGTACACATATATTACCGTAAATACCTTTTCCTTCTTTTCTGTGATGGGCCGAAAAAAGCTCTCATCCAGTGGTGGATGGAGTATATATCCCCAGCCTCCCGTCTTCTGTTTTACCCACTCTGATACGGTAAATTTTATATAATTTTTAAACTGGTATGTAATATCTGCAATCAAGGAGTACGGAAATGGACCAAATTGAGTTTCATAATCCATAACATAGTAAATAATTTTACTTTTGTATAAAAGGGAGTGCAGGAGAGCAATGTAAAAGGTAGGATAAAAATTTGCTATAACGTAATCCACAGGAGGAGTTTTTAAAAGAATTAGGAACAATGCATACAGATGGGAAATGAATGGAATTTTTCCACATGTAGGTGTAAGGATCAATTTCACCGAAGGCTGAAGCCTGTAGTATTTGTGGTACCTATTTTTGGGCGTTATAATGAAGACTCTGTGTCCCTTTTCAGAGAGAGCATTGGCAAGGTCAACAAGGACTCTAACCCCACCGTGCCATTTGAGGGATAACAAAGGTATGGCAAAGGAGACCTTCCCCACTCTATGCAATCTCTTCTGACCCCTCGTAATCCTGTATCTTTCTGACTCTGCGCTGGTGTCTACCACCTTCAAACTCTGTGGATAGAAATAATTCCACAAATTTTAATGCATCATCTGGTTTTACAAACCCACCTTGTAAGCATATGATGTTGGCGTTGTTGTGCATTCTTGAAAGCTTCGCAAAATTTCCGTCAGTCACCAGCGCTGCTCTTATTCCCTTAACTTTGTTTGCAGCAATAGACATTCCTATACCTGTATAGCAGATTAATATGCCAAAATTTACTTCCCCTCGGGCTACCAAGTTCCCCACTTTGAAAGCAAAATCTGGATAATCAACCGAATCTTCTCCATAGGTACCCACATCAAGGATCTGGAGTTTATTCTGTAATTTTTCTTTGAGGTATTCTTTTAATTTAAACCCTCTATGATCAGAACCTATAGCTACTTTCATTTTACAAAAGTAAACCAGTGTTCATATTCAGGATCTGCTTCTCTTATGATCCTGAAAAATTCATCTTGTAATTTTTGGGTAATTGGCCCGATCTTCCCATTGCCAATAACTATTTTGTCCACAGAGCGGATAGGTGTCACCTCAGCTGCTGTCCCTGTGAAGAATAATTCATCGGCAATATAAAGCATCTCACGAGGAATGTGGGTTTCTTTTACCTCATAGCCCATTTTTCTGGCAATTTCTATAATTGTGTTCCTTGTAATCCCAGGCAACACAGCAGCGTCCAAGGATGGAGTATAAATTATTTCATCTTTTATTAAAAATAGGTTCTCTCCAGAGCCTTCAGATACCGCCCCCACATGGTTTAAAGCAATACCTTCTGCGAAGCCATAAATCACCGCTTCCATTTTTATCAGCTGGGAGTTAGCGTAGTTGGCGGTAGCTTTTGCCATAGCTGGAAATGTATTAGGAGCCATTCTATTCCATGACGAAACCATCACGTCCACTCCCTTTTCCAAAGCCTCAGCACCAAGGTATTTTCCCCATTTCCATGCAGCTATGGAAATCTCCACAGGGCATTCAAATGGGTTTACACCAAGACTGTGGTACCCTCGGTATAGTAGAGGACGGATGTAGCATTCTTCCAGTCCATTTTTCTTTATAAGCTCCATTGTTACATGTGAAAGTTCCTCGAGAGTATATGGAGATTCCATTCGGTAAATTTTTGCTGAATCCAAGAGCCTTTTTAAGTGTTCTCTTAGTCTGAAGACAGCAGTGCCTCTTTTAGTTTTATACGCTCTTATACCCTCAAATACTGCGGAACCGTAATGAAGGGCATGTACCAGGACGTGTACTTTTGCTTTCTCCCAGGGAACAAATTTACCTGACATCCATATATATTTGGCTTCTTCAATTATTGGCATTTAAACCTCCCTTATGCATTGTTATTATAGCTTTTTAAAGGGGGATATTCAAGACGATTTACTTGAAAAAATAAAATGGACTCTTTAAAATGATTGGATGTTTTGGCTTGTTATTTTTTTGTTTACACCTCTGGAGTTTATACAAATTGTTAAGTCAAAAGCTGATCAGGTGTCTTCTTATTCTTGTTTGATATATGAAAAAATCGTGCTGGGTGATAAAAAAGAAGAGAGAACATACAAATATTATTGTAAAAAGCCCGGATGGGTAAGGATTGATATAATCGATGGTGATAATAAGGGGGCCACGGCAGTATATAATCCGGAAATTAATAGGGTAATTGCACGTAAAAAAGGTGCACTGAGTTTTGTTAAGCTTAAACTTCCTCCAGAGAATAAAAAAGTATGTTCTATCAGGGGTGGGAATATACCAGAGGGCACTTTGTATGCATTACTTGAACGCTGGAGTTATTACATTGATAATTATAAAGTTAATATACAGGAGGAAGATAAAGAGATTGTTCTTGTATCTCGGATTGGTGAACCAGAGAAGTTTCATTTAATAGATAAAGAGATGTTAAGAGTGGATAAAAAGAATTTATTCCAAGTAGAAATCAAAAGATATCATGGAGACACTCTGGTTGAATACATTAAAATACAGGATATAAGCATCAATCCTGAAATCGATTTAAGTTTCTTTAAGCTATAGGAGGTTTGGAAAAAAATGAAAAAAATAATTACTCAGAATTTAATTTTGATATTATTGATTTTAGGATGTATGGTAACTCCCGATGAGATTTCTGCTTCTGCTTTTGAAGCAGGAGTTCCGTTTCTCATGATATATCCTGGTGCAAAAGCTACCGCCATGGGTGGAGCATTCAGTGCAATTGCTGATGATGCCACCGCTTCATATTATAACCCTGCAGCACTAGCAAATTTTGAAAATATTGAATTTACTCTGATACATACTCCTTGGCTCAGAGGACTTGCCCCTGACATGTATTATGAATTTACCGGATTTGTTTATCCCCTCAAAGTAGGAACTATAGGTGGACATGTAATCTTTTCATATTATGGCGAAGTAGAAGCCTATGAATCCCCGGACCAAAGTCTGGGTAGCTGGTCACCTTACGACTTGGCCATAACTTTCTCTTATGGGTATAAATTAAGAGATAACTTAAATCTCGGTGCCGATGTTAAGTTCATTCACAGTTTTCTAGCTCCGGAGGATATACTGAGAAAAGCCACTGGAATAGAGGGGGGTGGGTCAGGCACCACTTTTGGTATAGGAGCCGGACTATTGTATTATTCCCCTGTTAAGGGACTGAGAATTTCAGCTGTACTGGATAATCTGGGGCCGGGTATCAGTTATACATCCACAGGGGAAAAGGACCCGCTTCCTCTTGTCTTGAGACTGGGTGCAGGATATACTCCTCTTCATACAGAACATCATCGACTTACATTTGCTGTGGATATCGATAAGGTTCTTGTAGGTATTATGGATGATTACAAAGAAGAAGGACTTAATTACGTCTTGAGGGAAGCCTGGAAACATATAGGAGTAGATTACACTTTTTTTGATATGATTTCTTTAAGATTAGGCTACTTTATGGATAAAGAGGGGGATAGAGAGGGATTTACCTTCGGCGGCGGGATTAGCTTTAAAGGATTTAAAATAGATATCTCGGATGACCACAATATATATAGCTTTGATCAAGGTGCTAATATCAGATATGGAATTTCTTATGTTTTAACTCATAAGAAGAAATGAAGAAAATCTCACTTCTGATTTTTTTATTGCTGTTAGTTTCTTGTATGGCTAAAAAGGAAGAAAATAATGTTACTTTCTGGAATTCCATGGGAGGCCCCCTTGGGGATGCCCTTACACATATAATTAAGGAATATAATGAGCTGGTGAATGATGGTCCACCATTAATTCCCGTAAATATGGGAAGTTATGGAACCCTTTCCCAGAAGATAATGGGAGCTGTTGCATCCCGTAGACCTCCTGTGATGGCACAAGTCTATGAGTCCTGGACTTCAGAACTCTTGGACGCTGACAGAATAGTGCCTATACAAAGATATCTTTACTTAATTCCGGATTCTGTGTGGAATGATATTTTCCCTGCAATGAGGCTGGACAATATGTGGGATAGCATTTATGTAACTTTACCCTTCAATAAGAGTGTTCCGGTTTATTATTACAATATGGATCTATTTGAAGAATACGGAATTGACCATTTTCCAAGGACATGGGATGAGTTCCGGGATGTGGCAATAAAATTAACTATAGACAAAGATGATGATGGCAAACCCGAAATTTATGGTACTGCTTTTGTAGTGGATGTATGGTCTTTTGCCACCATGCTGTATCAGAAGGGTGGGAGACTCATAGAAGGTGACTCTGTAATGTTCGACAGTGAGAAAGGAATTGAAACTCTCAAATATTGGCGTGATTTGATATACAAATATAAATGTGCCTATCTAACCACCGGATATTCCCATCAGGATGATTTTGCCAGTGGGAAAGTGGCAATGGTATGGGGTACAATTGTATCCTATGCCTTTATGAAGGATAAGATTAAATTCCGTCTGGGAGTTGCTCCTGTACCTCATGACAGGGATAGTGTTGTGATAATCTCCGGTACCAATGTGGCGTTGTTTAAGGATGTGCCTGAATCTTTGAGGATCAGGGCTATGAATTTTATCAGATATTTTCTTCGCCCCGATGTCCAGGCATACTGGAGCATTCATACAGGTTATCTTCCGCTGAGGAGGAGTGTTCTTCAGCATCCAGCCATGAGGAAGTACTTCAGTGAAGTGCCCGGGATGGAAAGGGCGGTTAGACAGGTGGAACACGCAGATTTTGAACCAAGAAATCCAGTTTGGTTTACCGGTAGAAGATATCTTTCCACCGAAGGTCTAGAGCCCGCTCTCAGGGGATATGTGGATCCTGAGGTATCCCTGAAGCGGGCTGCAAAGTTGATAAGACAAGAAATAATAAGAAGAAGGAGCATCCGTAAGCGTCTTAAGTAACCACTCTACTTACTAAATTAGATTGAGTCTCAATCAAATTGATAAAATATTAAATTAGGCTTATAATAACTTTGCTATGGTAAGTTTAGTGAATGTTCCTGTAGGTAAAGTTGTGATTGTAAAGGGATTTGCCGGCGGAAGAGGAATGGTTATGAGACTTATGCAGCTTGGGATACATCCGGGGGACAGGATCCGTGTTCTCAGTGTTGCCCCTTTTAGAGGAGCCATATTCATTGAAAATCTTACATCGGGTGGAAAAGTGGCCATAGGGCGAGGCATTGCAAGGAGGATTATTGTAGATTATGTATAAAAGAAAGAGAATAGCCTTAGTTGGTCAACCCAATTCCGGAAAAAGTACACTTTTTAATCAAATAGCAGGTTTTCGGGCAAGGACGTCCAATCTACCTGGAACAACTGTTGATTTCTCCATCACTACTGTAAAAATGGCAGGTGAAGAACATGAAGTTATAGATTTACCTGGAACTTATTCCCTTGAAGGAATGGAACCTGCAGAAAGGGTGGCCATTAGGTATCTTTTAGAAAGAGAGGTTGATGTACTTGTTAATGTGGTTGATGCTTCGCTCCTGGCAAGGAGTTTGGAATTTACCCTTTCTCTTATGGAACTTAAAATTCCCATGATTGTGGTTCTTAATATGATGGATGAAGCTGAGCGCAAAGGTATTGTTATTGATATTCAAAAATTAGAAGAAATCTTGGGGGTTCCAGTAGTGCCTACAGTTGCAGTTCATGGTAAGGGAATAAAAGAGCTGTTTGAAAAGTTAGACGATGCGAGGGTTCCCGAAGAAATACCCTTACAACTGTCTAGACTATTGAGAGAAGAAATTAACAAGATCACAGAGGTACTTAAAGAAAGGGTAGAATTTTCAAAATTTCCTATAAGATTTCTTGCTATGAAACTTCTGGAAGGAAATACAAGTATAAATGAACTGGTAGAAGTAGATAAAGATGCCCGGAGGATGGTGGACCAGGCCAGAGCCAAGATAATGGAGGTTGCTGGCAAAGATCCCCATGACGTGATTCATACTTTACGGCATCATACAGCCCTCTCAATTTTTGAAAAGGTAGCACAGGTTAAGAGGGGGAGAAGAAAAGAGCTGGAATATAAACTGGATGATATTCTACTTCATCCTGTTTTAGGATATTTTTTCCTGACACTTGTATTCTTGGTTTTGTTTTTTCTGGTATTCAAAGTAGGTGCTTTCCTCGATGACATATTTTCGTATCCTGTAGATTATATTACAGGGCTAATACCTGAATCTTTTGGAAAAACTCTCCTTGGTCATATTGTGGGAGGGCTCATAGATGGAATTGGAGGTGGTCTGGGTATTGTATTGCCATATTTTATCCCTTTAATTTTTGTACTTTCTTTTCTCGAGGATATAGGATATTTGCCACGAGTCGCCTTTCTTGTAGATTCATTCATGCATAAAATCGGTCTTCATGGTAAAAGTGTTATTCCACTTATACTGGGATACGGTTGTAATGTACCTTCTGTCACTGCTACCAAGGTCATTGAATCTCAAAGAGACAGACTTGTCACCACTCTTTTAATTCCCTTTGTTCCTTGTTCAGCCAGGATTACCATTATCCTTGCATTGAGTACTTTATTTCTTGGTCCTTTTGTAGGCCTGTCAATATTTATAGTTAATATTTTTGTTATAGCGATAATTTCTGCGATTATTTCAAAGTTTTATAAAGCAGAATCCCCCGGATTGATTCTCGAAATTCCCACATATAAGTTACCATCAGCCAAAATTACCTTTCAAAAGACCTGGCTTCATGTAAAGGATTTCATATTCTTCGCTTGGCCCATACTTATTATAGGAAGTGTGGTACTCGCGACGCTGCAATATTTTCACATTGACAATGCTTTTAATTATATTTTAAAACCCCTCACTCACGGTCTAATGGGACTGGATGAGAGGTTGGGAGTTACGCTTATTTTTGGTATCCTTAGAAAGGAATTAACACTTGTGATGATGGTGCAGGCCCTTGGAGTTCCTGTGGAGGCTGTGAATCAAGTATTGAGTTCTAGCCAAATTTTTGTATTTCTAATATTCATTACTTTCTATGTCCCCTGTATTTCAACTCTAGGAATTATATGGAGAGAGTTCAATCTGAAGGTAGCCGGAATATCTTTTCTTCTCAATACACTGGTTGCCACTATCCTGGCTATACTGGCCAGATTGGCCTTATCAATTTAATTCAGATTTCTTTTACCAAGAAGTTCCATAATGATTGTTGCAGCCTCTTCTATGGACTTTGATGTTACATCCAAAATTTTCCACCCCTTTTCTTTGAAAATAGTGAGAGCATAATTTACTTCTTTCTGGACAGATTTCAGATTAATGTAAGGATCATCTGGAGACATATGTAATCTTTCCGCCCTCACAGCTCTTATTTCTTTTAGTCTGTAAGGATCCACTGTTAGGCCCACAATCTTGTTTTTATCTATCTTCTTAAGTATTTCAGGTAGTGGTCTTTTGTATATTACCGGTATATTTGCTGTTTTAAAGCCCCTATATGCTAGATAGATACTGATGGGGGTTTTAGAGGTTCGAGAGACACCAACTAGTATGATATCCGCATCACCAATGGTTCTAATATTTCTTCCGTCATCATGTTTTACAGCAAAATCTATGGCCTCTATGCGATCATAGTACTCTCTTCTTAAATGTCTGAAAAGTCCAGGAATTGCCATAGGTGAAAGCTCAAGTAAGTCCTGAAGTCTTGATAGAACAGGCCCCAAGACATCGATGGTTGGGACTGCTCTTTTAATCCCTTCTTCCATGATGGTGCGTCTTAGTTCTGGTATTACAAAGGTGAAGGCAACCACGCCTCTCAGTCTCTGGGCTTTTTCCATAAGATCTACAACTTCTTCGACACTTCGTATATCGGGAAATTTATGAAGGTAGACCTCTGTGGTTTTAAACTGTGTTAAGGCAGCTCTAACTACAAGTTCACAGGTGTGGCCGGTGGAGTCAGAAACAATGAAGATATGTCGTTCTCTCTTAACCAAGAAAATATAAATGGGCGATGGAGGATTCGAACCTCCGACCTCCTGCTTGTAAGGCAGGCGCTCTCACCAGTCTGAGCTAACCGCCCATTTTTTTCAAAAACTCGTTATAAATTAAAGCGGCCTTTCTTTTCCTTCTTGCAACGGTATTTTTATGCAATATACCCTTGCTTACAGCTTTATCAAGGGCTTCGTAAAGCTGGCCGAGCAAGAGTTTCTTTTTTTCAGCATCTTCTTCCTTCAAAAATTTCTTAGTCAGTGTTTTTATAAAAGATTTGTAACTCTTATTTCTCAGCCTGCGCTTCTCAGACTGCTTATGTCTTTTTTCTGCAGAACTCAGTGTTTTAGCCATAATATACCTTCCTCCTTGTGGTCAAAAATTATAAGGAGGAGACAATGTAGTGTCAACCGTGAGCTTCAAGCCAGTTTTTACCTACCCCTATATTCACCTCAATGGGAACAGAAAGTTTTAATGCGTTTTCCATTTTTTCTTTGACAATTTCCTTTGTCAAATCAACTTCATCCTGTTTTACCTCCAAGACCAGTTCATCATGGATTTGAAGTATGAGATAGGATTGGAGTTTTCTGTCAGTTAGTTCTTTATCTATCTCCACCATGGCTTTTTTGATCAAATCTGCTGCTGTTCCCTGGATGGGTGAATTGATGGCTATCCTTTTCCCGAACTCCCGTATATTTTGATTCTTGCTTTTTAATTGGGGAACGTATCTGATTCTTCCCGTTAGTGTCCTAACAAATCCATTATTTTGGGCTTCACTGATTGTCTTTTCAATCCATTCTCTAACCCTTGGAAAATTAAGGAAGAAATTTTCTATCAATGTATATGCTTCCTCCACTGATATGTTTAATTCCTTTGAAAGACCGTAGGGGCTTATACCATAGCTTATACCAAAATTAACTGTTTTTGCCTTACGTCTTTCGATATCTGTGATTTTTTCTTCTGGTTTGTTAAAGATTAAAGCAGCTGTTTTTCTATGAATATCATGTCCTTCTCTGAAAACTTTCAGAAGATTGTCATCTTGGGTCATATGAGCCAGAATCCTGAGCTCTATCTGTGAATAATCTGCAGAAAGTATTAAATATCCAGGTGGTGCAATAATGGCTCTTCTTACTTCCCTACCTATTTCCGATCTTATGGGAATATTTTGAAAATTTGGATTCAGACAGGAAAGCCGTCCTGTAGCTGTTCCAGTTTGATTAAATGTAGGGTATATCCTTCCTGCCTCAGGATCTAAAAGTTTGATCAATGATTCAAGGTAGGTTGATTTTATTTTATACAGTTCCCTGTAATCAAGTATTAATTTTGGGACAGGATGTACCATACTCAGTTTTTCAAGTACTTCCTGATCAGTGGAATAGCCTGTTTTAGTTTTTTTAACCGGTTTCAGCTTCAATTTTTCAAAGAGGACCTCTTGTAGCTGCTTAGGTGAGTTAATGTTGAATTCTATTCCTGCCTGTTTGTATATTTCTTTTCTTATCTTCTCCAGTTTTTCATCGATATTCTTTAGGAGTTTTTCCAGATGGTCTTTATCAATGTAAACCCCTCTTTTTTCCATCTTTGCAAGGACCTTTTGCAAGGGAAGTTCTATCTTCTTGTAAAGATCATACAACTCCATGTTTTTCAGTGTGATCTCCAGTTCTGGCTTCATCCTCGCAACTGCAACCGTTATATCTGTAATGCGTTTTTCCCCCTCTTCGTTTAACTTCCAACCGAGGGATTCAAGGATAAGGCTATCAGGATCGTACCGGGGTTTATCGCTTTCAATGAGGTAGGTTGCAACGCTTATATCAAAATTTATCGTTATGTCAATATTTCTGTCCATTAAAACCTTATAGGTTTCCTTGGAGTCAAAGCTCCATTTCTCAACAGACTTGTTGATTAAGAGTGGTTGGGCATTTTCCAGTGACATTATGTAAACGTCCTTTCCAGTGGTAGAAAAATAGGCTGTATTATCCTTTACTTCCAAAGCAGTACCTTTGAGAAGTTCCAAAGGTATATGGCTGATTTTTCTGATACTGTAGATAGGATAAGATGCTAGCTCTTTCATAAGAGAATAAAATTCCAGTTCTCTAAAGATGATAAAGAGTTTTTGCCTGTCCCACTGACGGATTTCTAGATTCTCTACGTTGAATTCAATATCAAGATCATCCCGTAGTTTTACCAGCTCCAGTGCAAGTTCTATACTCTGCCTGTGTTGCTTTATAAGCCTTGAAATTCTGTCCTCTCTTCCCTCGGTCTGTTCCAGCAAATTTTTAATGTTTCCATATTTTGCAATGATTTCCTTTGCTGTTTTTTCGCCAATACCGGGAACTCCTGGTATGTTATCAATAGAATCTCCAATGAGAGCAAGCATATCGGGTATTTTCTCAGGAGGAACACCGAATTTCTTGATTACTTCACTATAGTCATATAGGACAGTCCTCTTAGGGCGTGTATCTATAACTTTTATTTTTTCATCAACGAGTTGCAGTAAGTCTTTATCTGATGTTGAAATCATAACCTCGAATCCCTTTTCACGCGCCTTTTTTGCGATAGTGGCAATCACGTCATCCGCTTCCACTCCAGGGATTTCAAAAATGGTTATATTCATAGCCTCAACGATTTTTTTAATCCAGATCAGTTGCTCTAGGAAATCGCTTGGGGCCTTTGGTCTCTGGGCTTTATATTCCACATATTCCACATGTCGGAAGGTTTTTCCTTTCGCATCAAATACTACAGCTATGTGAGTAGGTTTTAGATCTTTAATCAGTTTGATCAGGGAGTTTGTAAAGGCAAAAGGAGCACTTGTGTTCATACCTTTGGAATTTACAAGAGGATTCTTTATAAATGCGTAATAAGCTCTGTAGGCAAGAGAAGTTCCATCCACCAGCAGGAGTCTCATTTTATTAGTATATCACCCGAAGCAAATGAATTCAAACTCTTGACAAATTGACCAATAGCGTGTATAAATATTTATCAGAAAAAGGAGGTTTGTTTATGGTTAATAAGGCAAAATGGATTATGTTAATTGCAGCGCTGTCTTTAGTTGCTGCAGGATGCGGCCCCAAGAAGGCTACAAAAGAAACTTTATCGCAGATAGAGGAATGTAAAACCGCTTATGAAGAGGCAAAGGTGAAAAAGAGTGACCTGGAAAAGGAACTTGCAAACCTCAAAGCCCAGCTGGATGAGAAGCAGCAGACTGTTGAGACCCTCAAGGCAGAAAGAGATTCTCTGAATGATTGGCTCACCAATGTCCTCGAGAAAGGTTATTGATAAAGGAGGTGTATAATGAAGAAAATATTTGCTTTAATAATTATGAGCTTATTTGTTACATCTACTCTGTATGCTAAAGAGAAGAAACTTACTGAAGAAGAGGCATTGAAAATTCTTGAAGAATGTAAGGCAAATCTCGATCAGATTAACGCAGACATAAACAAATTAGAGGCACAGGTTAAAGAATACAGAGATAAAGTTCAGGCAGTGGATAATGAAATCAGCTCCCTAAAAGAAGAGATTGCTTCCCTTAAAGAGGAGATTGCAAAATATCCATCTGAGTATACTGTTGAGGAGGGAGATTATCTCGCCAAGATCGCAGGAATGAGATATATATACAATAATTCTAAAGCCTGGCCAAGAATATACAGAGCAAATAGAGACCTTATTAAGGATCCAAATCTCATTTATCCTGGCTGGGTCCTCAAGATACCCCATGGTATTGTGAAAGAATTTGAGGTTATTCCTGGAGATTATTTGTGGAAGATTGCAGGCTTCACTTGGATTTACGGTGATCCCACAATGTGGACCAAGATTTATGAGGCAAATAAGGATCAGATTAAAGACCCTGATCTGATTTATCCAGGTCAGGTATTTACCATACCGAGAGATTGATAGAGAACGAGATGTGAGGTAAAGGGGGTTACACTGATAAGGTGTGGCCCCCTAATTTTATATGGATATTGCAAGTAAAAAAATCTATATAGGAGATATTAATGTTCTTGAACTCCTAGGAGTTCAAGATGCTAATATTTCTGTTTTGAAGAAAAAGTTTCCGGGAAAGATCGTTGTCCGGGGAGATGAAATTCAGATTAAAGGCTCTAAAGAAGAGATTGAACTTATAGAAAAAATTATTCTACTTCTTAAGGAAAAGATTAAAAAGGAAGGTAAACTAGAATCCCAGGAAGTGGAGGAGTTGCTTTATAGAGAAACTAGTAAATTAAGACCGGTAGGGGAAGAAATCGTTATAGTCACTCCTAAAAGGAAGATTTATCCAAAAACACCTAATCAACGGAAGTACTTGGAGCTTATAGAGAAAAATGATATAGTGGTTGCCATTGGACCGGCTGGTACAGGTAAAACCTTCCTCGCAGTTGCAGCTGCACTCAAGACTTTGCGGGAAGGAAAGGTGGAGAGATTGATTCTGACCAGGCCAGCTGTTGAGGCAGGTGAATCTCTTGGCTTCCTTCCAGGCGATTTTCAAGAGAAGATAAACCCTTACCTTACCCCACTGTATGATGCCCTATACGCCATGCTTCCACCAGATAGAGTGAAAAGATTGATTGATACAAGGGTTATAGAGATTGCCCCTCTTGCTTACATGAGAGGCAGGACCTTTTCCGATGCATTTGTAATACTAGATGAAGCTCAGAATACAAAAGCCGTTCAGATGAAAATGTTTCTCACCAGATTGGGTCCCAGATCCAAGCTTGTATTAACAGGAGATATAACCCAAATAGACCTACCTTATGACGAAAACTCTGGTTTGGTGGAAATCCAGAGAGTTCTTAAAGATATTCCAGGCATAGCCTTCGTTTACTTTGGATCAGAAGATGTTATTAGACACAAACTTGTGAAGAATATTGTTGAAGCTTATGAAAGATATAATAAAACAAAAAAAGATAAAGAAACGTAAAAAACTCAAAAGGTTAAGTTATTCCATTACCGCTTACTTTATATTTCTTTTTATTGCCTTTTATTTTTATCCATTTAAAGAGACCGCCAAGCTTAGTGGCATACAGCCTGGAGAAAGACTTAAAAATGATATTGTAGCACCTTATTCCTTTGTGGTGAGTAAAACCAAGGAAGAGCTTGATGAGGAAAAACAGAAAATTATAGAGACCACTCCTCCGGTGTTTGTAAGAGATACAACGGTTTATGAACGGATATTGAATTCTCTGGAGAGTTCAATCCTCCCCGAAGACGTGAAAAAAATAAGCAAGAGATTTTTAAGGAGGATCTATAGGAAGGGAATTGTAGCAACAAGAAGTTATTTGTACAGTGATTCAGTTTTATTGTATGAGCGGGGTAAGTTGACAACTGTTAAGACCGCTGAGATCCTCGGCCTTGAGGATGTATACTCCCTTGCAAGGAAAGATGCTTTTTCAGCGTTTCGTAAAGACACTTTGAAACAGAAAGCCTTTTTGGACTTTGTGAATCGAGTTGTAAAACCCAATATGATATTTGATTCCCTTAGGACTGATTCTTTGAGGCAGGCGCGCATAAACGAGATAAATCCCATACTAGCCAAGGTCTATAAAGGTGAGGTGATAGGTAAACGGGGTGAGGTGGTAACACCTGAAATGGTCAAGAAAATTGATGCGCTCCGTGGTACTCGAAAAAAATATTTTACAGGTAACCTCTGGAAATACTGGTGGTTAAGACTCATTTATTTTTCTATTATATTGATTTTTGGTTTCGTCTATTTTTATAGAATGCATCCTGAATATTATTTCTCGATTTCCAAAATCACCGTGTTTACTATTTCTTACATTTTGCCTCTTGTTATAGCCAGTGTCTCCTTCGGACAAAACATTTCATTCTTTATAACTCTTTTGCCATTTTCCGGTCTTTTAATTGCAACTATAATGGAAGAAAAAAGTGCATTTGTTTTTTCTCTATTTTTGGCCCTGATTATAAGTATTTATGCGGGTGAGAATGTCTCTATATTGATCTATAACTTGGTGGTGGGAGTTACCGCTGCCATGACTGCCAAGATTATAAAGGGGAGATTCGATATATATCTTTCCATGTTTTTCACGCTTATAGGGGCTCTTTTGTTGTCTTTGATCATAAATTATAATCTAAACGATAACTTTTCAGGGATACGGATTACACTTGAGGCATCTGGTGCTTCAATCCTTTTTTCATATCTTCTTTTTATTGGTGTTTTGCCTATTCTCGAAAGGATTTTTAAAATCGGTACAGACTTTCTGCTGGCAGAACTTTCCAATATGAATCATCCACTATTGCGAGAGCTTCAGGAAAAGGCACCTGGAACCATGACCCATAGTCTTATTGTGGGTAACCTTGCTGCACAGGCAGCCAGAGCTATCGGTGTCAATCCGATACTTGCACGAGTGGCTGGTTATTACCATGATATAGGAAAGATGAAACATCCTGCCTATTTTATTGAAAATCAAAGAGAGGGTGAAAACCCCCATGATAAACTTTCTCCTAAAATGAGTGTATTGATTTTGGAAGATCATGTAAGGGACGGTGTTGAATTGGCGAAGCAGTATAGACTCCCAAAAGAGATAATAGGAGTGGTAGAGACACACCATGGTACTACTTTGATGAAAGCTTTTTACAATAAAGCAAAATCAGGTGGCCAGGAAGTTAAAGAAGAAGATTTCAGATATCGAGGACCAAAACCCCGTACAAAACTCGAAGCTATAATGATGATTGCAGATAGCATAGAGGCAGCAGCTCGTAGTTTAAAGGATAGAAGTGACGAGAATCTAAAGGATTTAATTCACAATATTATTTACAATAGACTTCTTGATGGTCAGTTCGATGAGGCTGATATAACCAACAAAGAGCTGAAAATGGTAGAAGAAAGCATTTTCCCTTATGTAAAAAGTATATTTCATCCCAGGATTGAGTATGGAGAAGAGCAGGGTTCATCTAAAGAGCCTAAGAGTTAAACTTCCTTACGGCTTCAAAAATAAAGCAGAAAGGTTTCTGAGAGATATTGCTGCACGAGAAAAATTACACAAAAATATTTTCATTATTTTTGTAAATGATTCCTACATTAAAAAACTTAATAAAGTTTTTTTGGGTAAAAATAAATCAACAGACGTGCTTTCCTTTGACCTTGGCAACGAAGCGGAGATTTATGTTTCCGTGGATACTGCCAAAAGAATGGCACTTAAATTTGGTGTTTCCCCTGAGCTTGAATTGATACGTTATGCCTTGCACGGTTTGTTACATATTGCAGGCTACGATCATAAAAAAAGCTCCATGGAGCCCTTCATGCAGAAGGAAGAGGAGGATTATCTTAAAATATGGGGATCTCTGTATTAGTACTTATCCTTTTCCTTTTGCTTTCCTTCTTGTTTTCTGGAACAGAAGCGGCGCTTTTTTCTGTCCTTGAGATAGAAGTAGAAAAAATAACGGGACGAAGGATTAAGAAGTGGGTGAGAAAATTACTTTCAAAGCAGGAAGAAAGTCTTTTTGTAATACTTCTTGGAAACATGCTTGTGAATGCTTATGCCTCAGCCATATTCCCCTCAATCCTCGTAGGTATTTTCGGAAACGTGCATGTTTCAAAATCATTAGAATCGGGCCTCGAGATAGTGCTTTTTACTTTTATTCTCTTACTTTTTGGTGAAATTACACCGAAACTCATAGCCATAGATTTCCCGTCCAACTTTTTGAAAAAATCTGTAGGGATATTTTATCCTCTTTATGTAATTTTGAAACCATTCACAAAACCTTTTACTTTAGTGCTTGAATGGATTTCTGCCCTTTCTCGAAGAACTTATGAACAGGAAGAGGTGTTAAAGAATCTCGAAGAAATGACCCTTGGATCGAAAAGCGGCTTGCGGAGCGGAATATCTTTGGTGATGTACACTGCAGAGGAAATTATGACACCAAGGAAAGATATTGTTTTTATGAATGCATCAATGAATATAGCGGAGGCAAGAAGTAGAGCAAAATTGTACGGGTTCACACGTTATCCAGTAAGAGGTGAATCTCAAGATGACATTAGAGGCGTTTTTGAGACAGATAATCCGGGATTGATAAATGCAAAGGATGAAGAGGATATTCTGAAATACACAAAAGAAGCAGATTTTATCCCTTCCGGCAGAAAGGTTACCGAACTAGTTAAAATGGCGGTTGAAAAGAATAGAAAAATGTTCATTGTGGTGGATGAATATGGAGGGGTGAAGGGAATCATTACCCTGGGGGACCTTCTCAAAATACTTGGGGTGGAAAAAGAAAAAAGAATAAAGAGAATAGATAGCCGGACCTTTGTTGTCCCTGGAGATTATTTGCTCAGTGAACTGGAAGGATTATTACAAAAGTCAGTATCCAGTGAAGCTACAACTATTCAGGGATTACTTATGGAAATTACCGGTAGATTACCAGGGGAAGGGGAAAAAGTTCTGATGGGAGATGTAGAATTCGAAATACTGGAGAAAGATAGAGGAGAGATTAAAAGGGTGAAGGTTAAGGTATTATGATATATTTGCTTCTATTTTTAATAGGATTGCTGTTCACCTCTGTGTTCACATCGTATGAAATTGCTTATATAATAATTCAATCCAGAAAGACTTTTGTGGTATCAGAAAAATACAGGAAAATTTTTGTTAAACCGGAATTGATGCTGACAACAACACTGGTGGGAACAAACCTGGGCGAAGTGGCCACCACCATATTTCTTTTAAGATTTTTTGAGAGTTTACATTTACTGCAAGCAAAAGCAATTGGCGTAACAGGATTATTGAGTGCACTTGCCCTCTTGTTTATAAGTGAGGCAGTTCCCAAGACCTTATCCCGTTCCCACCCAGAAACCGTCATAGGGATCCTCACTCCCTTTATATTCTATTTTTATAAGGCTACATTACCGATTATAAGGTTTTTCCACTTTTTGGCAATTCTCATTAAGAGAAAAGGAAAAGGTAGAGAAATTGAAGAGGAGAAGACATTTGAGAATGTACTTATTGAAGCAAGAAAAGAAGGACTTATTGATGAGAGGTTGTTTAATATCCTGAGATTCTTTTTAGTATTTAAGGAAATAAAAGTAGGAGAGTTTACAGTACCACTGAATCACTTTGAGACTGTGGACGTTGAGATGTTTGGAGCAATAAAGAGATTTAATTCAGAAATGCTAATTGTCTATGAGACTACAGTGGATAATGTAAAGGGTGTGATTGAGCTGAAGGATGTTTTCTTAAATCAGAATATAGATATAGCACTTAAGCCTCTTCTTGTGGTTTATGAGGGAATGAGGATAAAAAAAGTGCTGGAAAGAATGGACGAGGAAGGTATATATACAGCTTTAGTACACGATGAGTACGGTAGAAGTGTAGGAATTTTTAAACCAGAATATCTGTTAAGATACATTGGGAGGGTATAATGAGAATAGAAAAATTTCTATCAAAGTTCAAAGATAAAAAAGTACTAGTTGCGGGTGATATCATTCTGGATATATATGCATATGGGTTGGTAGAGCGAATATCACCAGAAGCACCTGTTCCTGTTGTGGATCTCCGAGAGGAGTCCTATCGTTTAGGTGGAGCAGCAAATGTGGCCTTGAATTTAAAAGCACTTGGTGCAGAAGTAGTGTTAAGTGGAGTGATTGGACAGGATTTCTATGGGAAAAAGGTACTGGAGCTTTTGAGAAAAAATGAGATCCATGGTGACGGGGTGGTGATCTCCACCTTCCGTCATACCACTGTAAAGACCAGGGTTGTTTCTCAGGGTCAGCAAATAATCCGGATAGATAAAGAAAAGAGAGAACCCTTAATAGAAGAAGAAAAGAAAAAGGTTCTTAGTTTTTTGCAGGAAGATGCTGTGGATGCCATAATAATAGAGGATTATAACAAAGGTTTTTTTTCACCTGATATTATTAGAGTTATAATTGAGGGTAAAAAAGCTCCTGTATTTGTGGACCCTAAATATAAATATTATGAGCATTTCAAAGGTGCACATCTCGTGAAGCCAAATTTTAAAGAGTTTGTGAGGGTATCCATGTTGAATGAAGATGAAATGAACGTAATGCAAGCAGCATTAAGATTCTGGAAGAATTTTGGGTATGAAAATGTTGTGATTACGCGAGGTGACCAGGGGATGCTGGCTGTATCTCAAGAAGGGGTCTATGAGATTCCCGCACTTAAGCGAGAGGTTTTTGATGTTACTGGAGCAGGTGATACGGTTATTTCAGTCTTAACGTTAGCCATGATAAGCGGCTTGAGTATCGAGGATGCTGCACTCCTTGCGTCTATAGCGGCAGGGATTGAAGTCACCAAAGTAGGTGCCAGCCCTGTCTTCCCTGGCGAGCTCAAAGATGCAGTCAAAGAAGAATGGAAGAAGATGAAGGAGAGGGTTAGATTCTTTGATTTTACCTGAAATTACGTGTATTCTTTAAAATATGAAGGTTTTAATAATTATTCCTACGTACAACGAAAGAGATAATATTGAAGCCATTATTAAGAAAATCCATGAAGTTGCACCACAGGTGGATGTGCTTGTTGTGGATGACAATTCTCCTGATGGCACTGCTCAAGTTGTGGAGAGTTTACAGCAGGATAATCCGTGGATACATTTAATCAAGAGAGGAGGTAAACTAGGATTAGGTACTGCTTATGTGGAAGGATTCCATTTTGCATTAAAAAATGGATACGATTGTGTTTTCGAAATGGATGCCGATTTTTCCCATAATCCCGAGGATATACCCAGATTCCTGGAAGCAATTAAAGATGCCGATTTGGTCATAGGTTCCAGATACACTAATGGTATAAGTGTTGTTAACTGGCCACTATCCAGGCTTTTCCTTTCCTACTTTGCCAATCTTTATGCAAGGGTTGTTACAGGGCTCCCTGTTAAGGATTTGACTGCTGGATACAAATGTATCAGAAAAGAAGTTCTAGAAGCAATAGACTGGGATGAGGTGAAGGCAGATGGTTATGGCTTTCAGATCGAAGTCAATTTTCTAGCCTGGGAAAAGGGATTTAGACTGAAGGAGATACCCATAATTTTTGTGGAACGGAGAGCCGGAGTTTCCAAAATGTCAAAGAAGATTGTATGGGAAGCATTCTGGCTGGTTCTTTCATTAAGAATTAGAAGAGTAAAAAAGAGTATCCTTAAATTGTTTAGAAAATAGAAATAATACTGCCCCGGGAAAGCTTTGAGCCCAGAGGATTCGTTGTGTCTTCCTTCGGAGTCCTCAACGTATTTGATATATCCTGGAGCTTCCCTTTTAAAAGTATTCTGTAGCCTCTCTGGTAAGTTCAGGACTTTAGAATGCTGGAATTTTTATCTTTGAGCCCTGTATCCATGTATATTTTTGATTTGTTTAAGAACTAAACTTATACTTAAACCGTAAATAAAATGAAAAGATTGATAGTCCTCCTTATAATTAGTTTTGTTATATATGTAGGAGTAAAGGTTTTTCTGAATAAATGGTACAAAGTGCCACCAACATTCGAAATAGAAGACTGTGAGGTCTATGAAACAATCCTGGATGACCTCAATGATAGAGAGGCGGGACTTGCCATGTTTTCCAGAACAATAACCACAGCATCAGATGGACAAAGTGTACAGCATATTGTGGTCCGCCATTTTTTTGAGATACTCCCCAGCGGGAATATATACTGCATGCTTGATTTCATAAGAAAAAATAAAATCTCATCATTGCTAAAAGATTGTATATTTCTTGGGAGACCGTATCAGCTTATTCCCCAAGATTTTAGTAACTTTTATTTAAGACGCGGTAATAAAGTGATAATCCCTACCAGACCGGGGTATGATATTAAAAAACGAATGGCACTGGTATATGTTGAAATCTTGACCAGTTCTGAGAATGATCGGTATATTATTTTATTGAGTAAAAGAAATGCCAGGTGGATGGTTCAGAGCAAAATCATCGTCGAGTAAACTCCCTTAACATTTCCTTAATACCTTCTTTATATTCGGCAATGCCCCTTTTAAACCTACCATAGTGTAGGATAAGACTTATAATCGCCCACAAGAGTATAAGAAGAATTAAAGATGGTGCTTCTTTGTATATTGCTCTGAGTATCAAAAGCAAAAGGGGGAGTTCAAAGGATATTATTAATGCCTTAGACCCAACAACGAAAGCGGTCGCGATTAGTACGATTGCATAAACTACAAAAAACTGTGTACTATAGTATCCAAGGGAGATAATGAAGAAAAAGCATGAAATCACTAAAGTAATGTCTGCAGCAAAATCAAGATGTGCCAGTTTGCCATATTTTTCGCTTCTTCTTGCAAACCATCCGTCGAGATTATCAGTGGTCCAGGCAATTAGTGCAAGTATCACGAAGAGGGTGAGATTATGGCTTCCTGAAATCGCAAGCCCAAAAATAATAAAGGTTATAACAACCCTAAATAATGTGAGAATGTCAGCGATCATACAGAATAATTATAAAATAATTATAATTTAGATTTTATGAACATTATATTTTTTGAGATAAAATCTAACAAATTTTTCCCTGTGTGGAAGAAGACATTTACTACAATCCCAGTATCCATATTCATTTCTAAACCCGTATTTACTGTTGATTATACATCCTCCATAAATCTTAGTTTCCTCATCCCATAAAGAATAATCGAAGTATGGGCAGGCGCAGAAGAAGCAGATTAATTCATTATCTGACAGGTCATGACATTTTGTTCCTTCCTTAAATAAAGGGCAAAAATCGGGCTCTCTATTCCTAAGATTTGAATATCTGAAAAACTCGATTACATCTTTTACAGTTTTCAAATTATATTTCTTTATTAAATTTCTTCTTTTTTTGTCAAATTCCTTTTGCCATTCCTCAAGAGGATTCACAATTCCTCCTTATATACGAGTACAGCTTGAGCTCCCTTTCCAACTCCGAGCTCCACTTTTTTTTCTATGGTATAATCCAGTGCGTCTAGAATTAAAAGATAGTTCATCTCTGAACCGCTAAAAATAGTTAGATACACCTTTTCATCCTTTGCAAAAAGTCTTGAACTTCCATATCCCGTAGGAATAATAGTATCCTTTCCAGTTGCCAAATCATATATCAGAAGTCCATTAAACCAATCACTGGCAAAAATCCGTTGTTGTGCATATGTGATGTCTCCTGGATAACCACCAATATGCAAAGAGTCTACTATGAGAAGGGACTCCGGGTCTATCTCAAGAATCCATCCATCCTGTATATTGTAATCTCCAGTACATAGTACAAATACTTCTCCCTCAGGACTTACAGCGAAATCCTGCGGGTTTGTTTTTACGAGAATGGAGTCTATTATAGGAATACTATCTGGATTTTTTAGTACATATACATACCCTAAGTCATAAGTATAATCTGGCTTTAATCCAGAAGATGCAATGAAGATTGAGTTTTTATAATATATTATTCCCTCAGGCCATTTTCCGATTTTAATGGAATCTATCAGATTAAGATTTGAATCGTAAATATAAACCATATTCCTTGCGGAAAGTGTGACGAAGAATCGATTAGCACTCTTTGTTATAGCCCAGGGATTAGAACCAGGAGGTAGCTGTATTTCTTTAATAATTTCGTTGGTGGATAGATCTATAACCTGTATAGATGGTACTCCCCCAAATCCTGAATTTACGATGTAAGCAAGTCCTCTCACTTGGTAAATATCATTTGGGGTTACACCTGTGATTATTACATCTTCAAACAATGTATCTTTGACTTCATCGTATATACTTACAGTCTCGGATAGATTGTTAACTATATATACTCTTGAACCTTTTATCTCCGGAGCTGTGGGTTCCTCATTCTTTGTACAAGAAAGCAAGGTCAAGAATAATATTAGTAGGGTTATGAATATAAAGCGTTTCATAATACCCCCCTTTTTATATTTAAATTTAAAAAGAACTCCCTTCCAGGTTGAGGATATCCCCGGATAATTTCATAATTACAGTCAAGTATGTTCTCTATGCCAAACTTAATCAGAAAAATGTATTTTTTAAAGGTAATGTTTTTTTCAATGTTCATGTTGATCAGATAAAATGCTGGAAGTTTTTTGGGACTGTTAAGCCTGGCAGGTCGTTCACCTGCGTAGGAAACCTGTAGTTTTACTAGATTTAATATCTTACTGGAGATCAGGTATGAGATATTAGGTCTGTATATAAAGGGTTTATCATTTTCATAAGCTCTGAGAAGATTACCTGAAAAATAAATTGAGAACCATCTCTGTGTCTCCCAGGATATTTCCCACTCTATTCCTGCGGTTTTTAACCGAGAAAAGTTTTTTGGTATCCATTTCCCGTCACTGGTCCATAATATCTTGTTTTTTATGTTTTTATGGTATAAGGACAGAGTTATAAATATGTTTGGTAACAACATTCTCAATCCTGCATCAATATTTTTTGAATATTCGGGTTTAAGCTCAGAATTACCTGTAGCAAACCGGTCTTCAGGCCAGTAAAGTTCATTAAAAGTAGGGGACCTAAAATTGCTCGAAAAGTTGACAAAGAAAAACACATTTCTTCCAAATTTTCTGTATATAGATAAGGACCAGGTGGGAACCATATTAAAATTCTGAAAATGATCCAATCTTAAATGAGCATTAAGATCAAGATACCTTAAATTAATGGTTTTCTCTAATTTGAAATAGGCATCATATTTCCACCTTTTCTCTATTTTTGTGGATACAACTTCGTCTAGATTTAAGCCACAATACACCCATGAATATTTTAAATGTGTGTATATAGCTCTGGTTCTGTGAGTATCAATATTATCTGTTCCAATATATTTAAGAAAATGCTCATTCCCAGATAAAGAAAATAGAATTTTGCCAATTTCTTTTGTTATTCTGAATCCATAGAGCTTTTCTTCCTTCGAGGCGGTTAAAATGGAGCCCTCCGGCCCAGGTGCTCCACTTTCTCTCACCAGGAAAATAAAGGAAAAGGGGATCATAATACTACTTCTCCAATAGAGGGCTTTTTTGGTATATTTGGTATTTCTATAATAAACTTCCTTGTTAAACTCATTTTGATAGGAGAAAGAATCTGGAAAAGCTTCATAATAAAATGAAAAATTTATCTTGGGTGTGGATAGGGGAGAAAAGAAAAAGGACCTTCTGTATTTTCCTAATCTAATCCCCAACATTCCACCTTCTGATGGTAAAAGATTGACAATACCTCCTATTCCATTAGAACCCGAAAAAACAGAACTACTATGTATGAGCTCAATACCCGAAATCATATCCCGGGGAAGTAAGGTTATATCCGTATATCCAGATTGGGGGTCTGTGAGAGGAATACCATTCAAAAGGATTGTATTTTCTTCTGGCGTTGTACCGCCTAGTGTGATTGTGCCGTAATTGGCTCCCAGAAGAGGAACTATACCAGGGAGGCCATTTAAATCAGGACCAGCAATATCCAAGTTAATGTAGTGAAAGTTATAAGGGAATGTAAAGGATGTAAATCTTTTAGTATAATCTGCTTGAACAACGATTGTGTCCTGCCAGTATATCTGTGAAAGTATCAATATAACCAAAAGTTTCATTTTACCTCCAATAAAAAAGCCTCGACCCCCGGAATAAGGAGATCGAGGCCCTGATTTGCAGCCTGTCTCTCCTACCCCTTACCCCCGGGGGTAGAAGTCATGACTCCGGTTCAGGTCTCCCGGCTCATGGCAGATACCATGCCTTCCCGGATGGAGAGCTTTCACCCTACCATCCAGTGGCTATTATGGTATCCTTCAATGCCACTCACGGTTGCGGGGGCAGCCAGGGACTCTCACCCTGTTCCCTTCACCGGAGTATTTTTAAAAGAGCAATACTTTACCTGGAAAGCTCATTGAGCTTCCGGTAAAGCTCAATAAGAGATTCTCTCTCTTTTTCTATTACCTCCTCTTCAATTTCTTTTAGTAAACTCTCATAGAAATTCTTAGCTTCGTTGGAAAGATTCAGGGCAATATCTATAACATCCAGATACCTTAACTTTTCCATATTATTACTTCCTCTTTTAAATTATATAATGCATTAGTTTCATTTTTTCAATAGCTTTCTATTTCCCAGGTTTCCACAACTCTCCCGTCCTCCAGAAATTCAGGCTCTCTCACCATCTTTGCTTGTTTGTTAAAACGTTTTAAAAGAGCGAACATCAGCGAAGTGGAAATATGCGGAGGGACCATTTTTTCAGCTATCAGGGATGTCGCCCCCTGCAGTATTACAGGGTTGGATATTATATATTGGAATCTTTTTTGAGATAGTTTCTTGAATTCTATACTTGAAACATATCCCATATCCTCTAAATATCTTGCCAGATTTTGGAGCGATTTGAAAAGATCACTCTCTATTACACCCATCTTTTCTTCAATTTGCTTGAGCGCTATTTCACCAGACCTCCACACAATCTCCCATGCCTGTTCTCCTACCATTTCAAAGATAGATTTATATATAGAATATATTATTATATCAAAGAAATCCTCTTTAATAGCCATAGTCCACTATCTCCATATTTTTATTTACTTTAAACGAAAATTTAATATCAAACTTCTTGGGGCCGTGGTCCTCTACTGTGCATCCCTGAGCATAAATCCAGTAGACTCCAGGAGGAAGGAAATTAATATATATTTTTTCCCTATTGGTGGGACTCGTGGATTTTGCTATTATCTCTTTTTTGGAATCTACTTTGAGGTTTCCATTTTTGTCCCTTATGAGGAAAAGATCGAGATCAAGTCCCTTTTCTGTAGAGTTTGTGGTTATCAATACAAACCTCAACGTATCTTTCAAAAATAAGGGGCCGTAAATCCAGCTAGCATCGGGAATGGTGTCTTCAGGGTTATCCTGATATACAAGCTGATCTTTAAAGAAGTTCTGGGGTAAGAGTTCTATTTTAAGAGTGTCAGAGATAGTCTCGAGATTGCTTTTATCGCGGACTTTAAAGAGGATTTCATATGGTCCAGGAGGAATAGGACCTCCGGAAGAGGTATTCCATTGAAAGATCATATGATTCCCGAAGCCTATCTTTTGCCATCTTTTACCCCCATCATTTGAGAAATATACGGCCCTGATACCGGCCTCGTCCTCTGCGAAAATTTCAAATTTAATCTTATCACCTTGAAAATAAGGTTTTTCTGTATCAAAAACTACATTAATTTTTGGAGGTCTTCTTCTGTATTTTCGCGTGATTTCCAGAGATAGCCTCATCCAAGATAAAATATATGGGTTAAAAATTGCTGTTTTTCCATCCACCATAGTGAATATGATGTTACTTAGGTTTGCTATTTTGATTTCTTTAATACCAGTGCCTCTGTATTTGACAGTGTCCCTGATATACGAATTTATGATTCTGTAGGGAGTTCCGGTGATAAAATCGGGTACCTTTATAAACAGTTCCCCTTTAACTAATTTTAAGGAATCAGGCTTAACGGAGGTGGGAATTTCCTGCCTAAATTCCAAAGGGAGTTTTAATGTTATTTCCACAGTGTCATGTTCATTCAAGAAAAGATTACTGATGCCGGCTATTCCCAAAGGGGATAGTACTTCAACAGTGTATCCGAGGGGTTCGTATCCAAGATTAAAAGATATTTCTCCATTTTCATTGGTATATCCCCAGATAGCAACTGAATTTCTATTGTTCCAATGACTTCTCACAACTACCAGAGCTCCATCAGCTGGAATATTATTAGATGCCAACACAGTAATTTTCAATAAACCAGTTTCAGTGTATCCGTGAGATGTTACATCGAACAGATGATCATCCGGTCTCCACCCTGTTACAGAAGAAACATCTTTCTTCATCCCCTCAGCAGAAGCGCTGGGATTATCTATCCCTTTTTTCATATTAAGATCCCAGTGATGCCATGTTCCCTGGTACCAGAATTCATTCCACTGGTGATCTTCTCCTCGGTCTGTAACAACGTATATAGGGATCAATGCAGTCCTTGCGATGGAAGCAAGGAGTATGGATTGCTCGCCACAGGAACCGTATTTTTTAGCCCAGATCAAAAGAGGCTGGAGGTCCTGTGTAAGGTATCCAAATCGCATTATAGCATTTTCTCTGTTCCAGGTGAAATACTGGTGGATATTCTTAGCAGTTTCAAGGAGAGTTCTTGATTTTTTGATTAGATTTAGAAGTGGGCCGTAATTCTCCCAGTATAATCTCCAGAATTGTCCATTCTTTCTATAAATCTGATATTTGCTGTATTTCAGCCACTCTTTCTCACTCATACCATAATAAGATGGCGGTTTGTCCCAGAATGAGACATCTATCCGTGCAGGAATCTCGTAAAGTATTCTTGGATGAACCACATAGAAATAATAATCCAGGTAAGGAAGTGTATCTACAGAGTCATAGACAATTGTAGTGTAGTTTTCTGCCTCTATGATCTTTGCGTAAGGTGTTATATCCGCCATTCTATAAATTGATTCTGCATTTAGCTTTAAAAGGTCTATATTTCCCATTTTTATCATTGCCCTTAATACTTCTGAAGGCATATAGGCAATGGAAAAGCCAACCTCATCTATTATTTTGGAATCACAGCTCTTTAAAAGTTCAAGAAGTTTATCAACATATATTTTTCCTGTCCTGATTCTTACAGGCATTCCCTGGTTTATGTAACGATTTGAGAGGTCTTTAAATTCCTCGGTTTCCATCATAAAGCTGGCTGTTTCAACAAATCGTAAATTTCCATAATTTTTTAAGAAGTAGGCCTTCCCTTCCACATTGGATACCACGATGTCTGGAAGCCCATCTGCGTCCACATCATGTATCACTGGTCTTGCCAGTTCTCCTGCATCATATAGGAATATTCCATCACTATAATCCGGGGATAGATATAGATATACCTTGCCGTCCTGATTACCTATAACTATATCATCGACGCCATCTCTGTTGAAATCATAACAATCGGGGACTGAAGAACTTCCCACATCTATATTTTTAAGAAGTGGGTCTCCGTAAATTTTTCCGTCCAGGGCCCCAGTCACAATGTGTCCATTAAACACCGTGGGTGATGAATATTGCCCTGATTGTAAGTTTATGGTGGTATCTCTTCCATTTCCGTATCTAATTTGAATCAATCCCCTTTTACCACCTATCAGGATATCCATTAAACCATCAGAATCAACGTCGTATACCTTTATAATAGGATAGGCATCTGTTTGCGTAAGTGTATCCTTTAGATTTGATAGAATTAGACCGTTATCTAGAGCAATAAGGGTATCTTTATTCCGAAAGGCCAGTGAAAATCCGTGAGAAGGGCTTATCTTCATGAATTGGTGACTTGTGTTAACTGTTATAAAAGGTATTTTGTTTACTCGGAAAGACTTTAATCTCCCTTTTGCGAGATAAATTATTCTTTCAATTGCTCCCTCATGGTTAAGAATCACCCTCAATTTTTGTGCCTGTATTTTAAGTGGCAATATTCTGATGAAATGACCTTTTTGAGACCTGTAGATACCATCCTGTGTAAAAATCAGGAGGCCATTATTAAAACCTGCAATGGATATCACATTTTCTATTTGAAACGAGGATATTTTTTTATTGAGAAAATAGATTTTTTGTTTTTTAAAAAGTCTTTTATCCTTAACAAAAAGATAATTGCCTCTTTTTATCAAAAAGTCCGTAACTTCGGGCAATATTTCTGCTACTTTTCTCCCCTGCAGGTCAATTACTTCTCCTGTATTCTTTACGAGATAATCACCGCTTATACCGAGACAGTAATCCTCAGGGTGGCGGAGAGGAGTGACGAGCTTCCCTTCTGAATATAAACCCTTTGCAGTTATATAAACCAGTTTTCCTTCCTTATTTATGGTAAAGTCCATAACGCTGTCAGGGATTTCCTCCATTTCCAAATCCTCAAGCCTGTTGATGAGCTTATCCTTAATCCATGCAGGAAGTTTTAGTGAGAGCATTGAATCTAACGGGGTGTTATGTGCATCACTGCTGACCGTCATTATTTTACCTGGGGGGATAACCAAATCAATTGTATCTCTTGTATATTCCCACTGTGTAAATATAAGAAATACCAGAATCCAGATATTCATCTTACCTCCTTTTTTTATAATAAATTATAAATCTTATCACAAAATGTTCAAAGCTTTGAATTTTCATATAAAGAAGTGTAATTTTTTAAGATGAAGCTGGATTTTGAGAATCGGAAATTGGAGATTTCCGTAAGTGAACTACTGGATTTTGCCCTGGGGAAAATCAGAGGAGCTACTCCAGAGCGTCTGAGGGAAGCTATATTATTACATAGAAAAATAGAAAAAGAATTAAAAACCGGGATACCAGATTTAATTTCCGAAAAAAAACTAGAATTTCAGGTCAATATTAGGGAATGGAGTGTTAAACTCCACGGGAGAGTTGATGCCTATTTGGAGGGAGAAACATATGCGGAGGTTCATGAGATCAAAACTGTGATTTTTGATTCAGCACAGGAAGAATCATTTGATCTAACAGAGTATGAAAGATGGAGATTCCAACTCTCTATCTACGGCCTTATGGCAAAGAAATCTTCAGGAAAAACCGTGAGGTGCTTTCTACATGTAATCATTCTTCCAGATAGAAGGGAAAAGATATTTGAAATTAATGAGAACATTGAACAAAAACTTCTGAGAATGCTAGAAAATTTAATATTGAATGAAAAGCTTCATTATGAAAGAGGAAAAGAATTGATGAAGTACATTGGGAAATTAAAATTTCCATATCGCATGCCGAGAAACAATCAGGTTAAACTTCTTCAATATATCCCAGCATTTCTCGAGGAGAAAAAGAATATTCTAATTGAAGCACCCTCAGGTACTGGTAAAACAGCGGCTATTTTATTTCCTGTTTTAAAATTTGCTCTCACAAGAGGCCTTAAAGTCTTTTATTTTACGGCAAAAAATACTCAACAGGCAGAAGTATTAAAATTTATGAAAGAATTTGACAAAGAAGAAAAAATAGTTACTGTTCAGATACAAGCAAAGGAAAAGCTTTGTGAAACAAATCAGCAAAATTGTGAGGATTGTATATATGCACATACTCCATCTCCCAAACTCGATTTACATGAGGGGCATTTTAGTATTGATAAACTGATGGATTTAGCACACCGTTATAAGACCTGTCCTTACCTTCTGCAGTTTAAATACATGACAAATGCCTTTTTTGTAGTGGGGGATTATAACTACATCCTGAAAGATAGTATAGTCTTTGTAGAATCTCCTAAAAAATCCATAATAGTTTTTGATGAAGTACATAATTTACCAGACAGGGTGAGAGAGCTATATTCTGTGGAATTTAGTGAGGAGGAGTTTTACCAGCTGGAGAAATTTATCTCCTTCTATCCCTATGTATTTCTATCCCAGAGTGAGAGTCTCATAGAGACATTTAAGGAAGGCATTTATTCAGGGGAGGAGATAAAGCTGAAGAATATTACAAAAAAACTGCTATATAAGTTTTACAGAGCGTACGAGATTGCAATTTCTAAACAGATGGGATTTTTAGCAGCGAAATTGCAAGAATTTATGGGAAAGCTGAATACTCTAAAACACACCATAAAATACGGGCCTTATGGGATGGTAGAAAAAAAAGGAGGAATAAAATATTTTATCCTGGATACAGAAAAATTTTTCAAAGACTTCAATAAGAGATTTTATTCAGTGATCGGTTTTTCTTCCACACTAAGACCTCCACATTATTATCTGGAAATGCTGGGGTTCTCGTCAAAAGATGAATTCGTTATTCTTCAAGATGAATTTCCAAGAGAAAATCGCAAAGTAGTTATTATTCCAGAGGTATCCACTTTACTTCGTGACAGAGAAAAAACGGTAGATAAAATTTCTAGCATAATAAAACAGCTTATATCCATTAAAAAGGGAAATTATATCGTATTTATTCCCAGTCTTGAATACCTTGATCTTTTTAAAAAAAGACTAAAAATTTCTGAATACACCTTGCTGGTTCAGAATGCTGTTATGAGCCATTCTCAGAGGAAGAAATTTATACATAAATTGAAAAACTCTACAGGCAACCTTGTTTTAGCTCTTTCAGGGGGAATCTTTTCAGAAGGAGTGGATTATCCAGGAGAGACATTGGATGGTGTGATAATTATCAGCCCTTCTCTGCCTCAGGTAACTGAAGAGAGAGAGGTTCTGCGAAGGTTTTATGAAGAAAAGTATGGAGATGGATTTAAATACGCTTATATAATACCCGGTATGATAAGAGTCCTTCAAGCAGCAGGGAGAGTTATAAGAAGTAGCGATGACAGAGGTATTGTGGTTCTGATTGGGAAAAGGTTTGCTTACAAGGAATATATTGATCTTATTCCCCAACATTTTTATACTGAGTCGCCCTATGAACTTATATCTGGTGATTATCTCACAGAAATAAAGAAATTCTGGTCATTATTTTAATCATTGACAGATCCCATAAATAAGCATAAATTAATCAGTGAGGGGGTGAAATAATGAAAAAATTTATTATATCATTTTTTATCATCATTGCGGGGTGTGGATATATAAGAGTTTACTACAGTTACACTCCCCAGCTTTCCAGATGGCCCCGGGTTTATAATTATAAATTTTATCTTGGTGAATTCACGGAAATCATGGATTCAGTTTATGGGGAGCTCAATCTTGTAGGTACCGAAAATCCAGTTAGAAATCTTTTTCATATTGAACCTCGTGATTTTCTCAGGTTAGCCATAGAGAAAGAGCTCAAGAATTCAGAATTTGCTCAAGTATCGAGAAGGAGAAAGGGCAGTGACTATATAGTTAGAGGCGTCCTAAAGAAGTTCTATATAAAATTTCTAATTCATAAAATACCTCAACAACCCAACGGAATTGAGTATAAATTTAATTCTTTTGGCGAAATTACCGCTGATATCTACCTTTATCAGAACAACAGGCTTCTTTATACTATTCGCGCTAAGAGCCACCTCCAAGACAAAGGAGAGATGTTCATGTGGGGACACTGGGAAGATATAGTGAAGGATGAACTTGACAGAATGCTGAGGCCGTTGATTTTTACTGTATTGGATAGTATAGATAATTTTCTTGCACGCAGAGAGTAAATTATTTCAGATACTTTTCAAACCAACCTGAAATAAATTTCAATCTCTCTATTCTGTTGTGGGGCTTGCCACTTCTGGATAGATCATGATTTTCCCCTTTGAAAATAACCATCTCCACGTCTTTTTTCAAAGCTTTAAGAGCAGTGTACAGCTGTTCGGCTTGTTCCACTGGTGTTCTGTGATCCTCCAATGAATGTATTATAAGGAGGGGGGTAGTAACATTTCTTACGAACATTAGTGGAGAATTTTTTAACAAGAAACGAGGAGCATCAAAGGGGAATTTTTGAAATTCGAATTTTGCAAAATAGTAAGCAAAATCGCATGTTCCTGCAAAACTTAAGTGGTTAGAGAGTGATCTTTGTGTCACTGCAGCTTTGAAAATATCCGTGTGGGTTATTATCCAGTTGGTCATGTACCCACCATATGAGCCTCCTGTAACTCCCAATCTCTCATTATCTACAAATTTATAGTGGGAGGTTATAAACTCTATGGCTTCCATAATATCCTTGAAGTCCCGGTCCCCCCAATTTTTGTGAATTTTCTTCTTAAAAATCGAGCCATAGCCTGAACTCCCCCGCGGATTTGTAAAAGCAACTATGTAGCCAAGAGATGCAAGATAGTGAAACTCAAACATAAAAGAATTTCCGTAAGATGTATGAGGCCCTCCATGTATTTCCAGTACGAGTGGGTACTTCTTATTTTTATTGAAATCAGGCGGAAGAAGCAACCATCCGTCGATGATTTCTCCATCACTGGCGGTGAAATTAAAGTGTAATGGTTGACCCAAAGGCATGGTATTGATGAAGCGGGTATTAAAAGCGGTTATTTTCTTTTCTTCCTTTTCTTTAATGTAAATTTCTGGGGCCGATAATATATCCTGTTTTGTATAAATAAGAATATCCTCTCTTCTTGGAAGCGAAAAACCTTCAATTACATGGTCTCCCTCAGTCAGAGGAGAAATATTCCCTTTCAGGTCGGTGAGGAAAATGTTGGTCGATCCCTTATATTCTGCGATGAAATAAATACCCTGTTTACCAAAGAAAAAATAATCACCACCCCTTCCTCCTCTTACGTCTGAGTTAAGAGCATTTCCAAAATCTATATCAAATTTTCTCAGAAGATTTTTTCTTTTTCCTGATTCAAGATCGTATATTATGAGGTCGGGATTGGCCCATGAGGCTCTCTTTTCACTCACTTCAAGTGTAGCCATTAATTGACCATCTGGAGAAAATGCAAAGTCACCAATTACCCTTCCTTCAGGCGTCAAAGGTCTTATCCTACCTGTATTTATATCTACAAGGTATACAAAGTTTCTGAGAACATACTCTGCGTCCTCATTGATGTTTGTTATCACACCTATACTTTTTCCATCTGGGTGCCACTTTGCAACCCGGATATCAAATTCTCCTTCAGTTATTTTTTTCGGTTTTCTACCGATGGAAGCTATGTATAGATGAATCCTTTTGTCCTGTGGAATATATCCACGCCCATTTATTTTATAAAATACTCTTTTAATATGAATATATTCCCTTTCTTTCTTTTCCACTGGATATCCTGTAAAAAGAAATCTGTATCCCTTTGGCGCCCATTCAAATTGGATTATAATACCCCCGAAATCAAGTGCTTTTCTGGCTTCACCCCCTGTACTGGAAATAATAAATAGTTCGGGGCCGTGCTTAGTGTCCTCTTTACTTCTTAAAAATAGGATGTATTTGGAATCACGAGACCAGCGAGGAGTGGTATCCCTATGGTTTCCGAATGTGAACTGGAAGTTTCTGCCTGATTTAATATTGAACATCCAAAGGTTTGAGGCGTATTGATACTTGTTCTTTTTTCTGTAAATTCTTGTAACCACATATACTATATTTTCCCCATTGGGAGAAATTCTTGCATCGGATACAAATTTAAATTTTAACAAGTCTTCAGGTTTTATACTTTTCATATTTCCCCCTTTCTTATCTTTGCAATATAAAACCCCTCCGTGTCATTATCAAAGGGTTCTATTCTTCGAGTTTTTTGTAAATCAGAATGAAACTTAAAACGTCTCCACCGGATAAGTCCCTTTCTCATTTTAATTCCCTGGATGTCAAATTCTTCGATTATCACTCCCTCTCTTTTCTCTATGAGAAAATTAATTACTGCTTCGTTCTCTTCAGGGGTAATAGTGCATGTGGAGTAGACCAAGGTACCCCCTGGTTTTAAACAATCAAATGCTGCAAGTATCAGGCCTTTTTGAGTGCGTGTGAGTTTGCCTACCTTTTCGTATCCCCACCATTTTGCCACTTCATAACTTTTGTGAAGAGTGCCAATGGCACTGCAAGGAGCATCTACAAGGACTCTATCAAAACTGTTTTTGAACCAGAATCCGAATTTAAAACCCTCCACCATGGTGATTATCACATTAAGCGCCCCCATCCTGTCCACATTGTTGGATAAAGCCTTAATCCGATCTACAGCCACATCGTTTGCTATAGTGACGCCTGTATTCCGCATCATCTGTGCCATCTGAGTGGTTTTTGAACCAGGGGCTGCAGCTATGTCCAGTACCATCTCATGGGGTTGGGGGTTTAATACTAAAGGAGGTATCATAGATGAAATATTTTGTACATAGTAATAACCAAGATAGTGTTCAATGGTTTTGCCTATTTCAAAAGGAGCATATTCTACATAAAAGGCTTCATTATAAAAGTCCAATCTTTTAAGAGTGAACCCCTGATTTTCAAGCCGCTCTTTAAGTTCTTCAGGTGTGATTTTTAGAGTGTTGACCCTGATGGCAGGTTTTAGTTTTTCTTCTGTCCATAAAAGGAATTTTTCCAGTTCATCCTGATAGTACTCTTTCAAAAGATTGTATAGCTCTTTATTTCTGGATATCCACTCATAACCCACAGCATAAGTATATTGTTAAGAAGAGGGGCTTTCAATACCCCAGTTGAAATCCCGCAGCATGTCCTTTAAAATAAAAGCATAAACGGGGCCGTAGTTCAGCCTGGTGAGAACGCCGGCCTGTCACGCCGGAGGTCGCGAGTTCAAATCTCGTCGGCCCCGTTTTTTATTTTACAGGATAAAAATTTCACGTGTATTTGCTCTTTTTCTCATTAGGCCTTATATATAAATTATGCTACAAATTTTGTTACTAATTATATCCCTGAGATTGCCTCAGGTCTTTGGTATTGGCGTGATAATAGGGGATCCCACTGGTATTTCCATTAATATAGAAAAAGGTAATATTGCATACGCCGGTGCAATAGCATGGAAAATTCCCGAGAGATTGCACCTACACGGTGATTATGTTGTCAACTTCGAGATTGAGAACGAAGAAGAAATACCGGGGATTATGAATGCATATATGGGTGGGGGCGGATTTTTCCAGATTTCTAAAAATGATATTTTTCTGGGTATAAGGGTTCCCTTTGGTCTGAAATATGCATTTAAAGACTTTCCTCTTGATGTATTCTTTGAGGTTGTTCCAGGCTTTTTACTTATACCTGAGACGGCATTATCCTTACAAGGAGGGGTGGGTATAAGAATATACCCGACTAAAATTCGCTGATATAATCTTTCACATAAATTTGAAATTCCCCATAAAAACGTTTATAAATACATAATTAAAAAGGAAGGTGTTGTATGTATGTTGTCGGTTTGATTCTGCTTTTCTCTTTCACTGAACCAGTCAGTGTTCATCAATTGGAGTATGAGAAATATAAGGACTACCAAGTCCGGGTTCCAGAAACTCATCATTATCCCATTCCGCTCCAGAATAAAACCAAATCTCTCAATGCAACTGTATATGGGTTCTTGCCTTACTGGAGGCTGGGACATGAAAATGCCATAAAGTGGCAGGATCTTTCGCATATTGCTTGTTTTGGTGTTGAACTCGGTTCCACGGGGGGTATTGTTGATTCCCATGGTTGGCCATCAAGCTGGTCCACCGTAATTGACTCGGCTCATGCCAATGGTGTGAAGGTTCATGTTGTGGCAATAGTGTTCAATCATGATGACATCAGCAGCATTATAAGAAATTATAGGGCAAATGCTATAAATACTCTAATCTCCCAGGTACAGGCAGGGAATGCAGATGGGGTGAATATAGATTTTGAAACCCCATATTCTTCTGATAGTGCCTATTTTGCCCTCTTTTTAGAAGAACTTGCCGATTCTATGCATGCTCATGGATATGAGGTGACGGTCTGTTTCACAGCTGTAAACTGGTATGGAAGATATGAAACTCAGAGAATTGCAAATGCTGTGGATGGAATATTTATAATGGCCTATGATTACTACTGGTCTGGAAGTTCTACTTCTGGCCCGGTATCTCCTTTAACAGGTGGGACCTATAACGTAACAAATAGTGTAAATTCCTATATTGCAGAGAGCGGTAATCAGCCAGGTAAATTTATACTGGGGGTTCCCTATTACGGATATAAATGGCCCACAGTGGATTCGGCCCCTTATTCTTCAACAAGAGGTACCGGAAGTGCAGAGATTTATAATGTGGCTATTGTTAATGCAGAGAATTATGGACTTCTGTGGGATTCTCAATCACAGACTCCATGGTATCGCCACTATGTATCAGGAGATGGATGGTATCAGTGCTGGTTTGATAATGATTCAAGTCTTGGACTTAAATATGATCTTGCAATTCAGAAGAGTCTTCAGGGAGTCGGGATGTGGGCCCTTACTTACGATGAGGGGAGATATGAACTGTGGTATGCCTTGGAATCGCATTTTTCACAGGGTGTACCACCTCCGAAGCCTACAGGGTTTTATATTGTCCAGCCTGGACCCAGAAGGCTTCAGCTCTTTTGGTCTCCCGTGGATACAGGAACTGTATCATATGAGATATGGGAAAGTGAAGACGGTGAGAATTTTTCTTACGTCACCACCACTATAAATACTAACTACGACACAGGGCTTCTCGAAGCAAACTCACTCCATTTTTACAAGGTCAGGGCGGTAAATGCCTTTGGTAAAAGTGAGTTCAGCAATGTTCTTGGCGGAGTTGCTTGGGACTCGCCTATCAAGATACTTCTTGTGGATGGAGTGGATAGAGAATCAGGAACGGTTAATACACATGATTTTGTAGTAGATCATGGCAAAGTTATATATGACCTTGGGTTACCCTTTATTTCCTGTTCCAATGAATGTATAGAAGATTCCACAGTGGACCTGAATAATTTTGAAACTGTTGACTGGATTCTGGGAGAAGAAGGTACAGCAACCATGGCTTTTAGTAAGCTTGAGCAGTCCATGGTGAAAACTTATCTCGAGAATGGCGGCAATCTTTTCGTATCGGGGTCTGAAATAGGGTATGACCTTATCGAGAAAGGAGATGCCGGAGATTCTTCATTCTATCATAATTATCTTAAAGCAGAATATCAGGGCGATGATGCAGGAACCCATACTGTGGTAGGGGTGGCTGGGTCTATATTTGAAGGCTTTGGCCCATTTGAATTCGATGATGGTTCCTGGCACTATGATGTGGATTACCCCGATGGTGTGACTGCATATGGTGGTAGTACAGTATGTATGAGATATTCAGGAGGAACTGGCTGGGGTGCAGGAATACAATATGAGGGGGCTTTTGGTAGTGGAGATTCTATTTCTCGGCTCGTTTATCTGGGTATCCCGTTTGAATCTATACTCCCAGGAGCCAGACCCGGTATGATGGCAGCTATTCTTCAGTTCTTTGGCTATTCCGTTGAGGTTGAGGAGGAAGTGGTGTTTTCAAAAGAAAAATCTACTATTATAAATAATAATGTTGTAAAAAATTACATTATTTTAAATACTTCTTTTGAGGGTGTATTTGAACTCTATGATCTTTTGGGGAGGAAGGTACTTACTAAAGATGCACGAATCATTAAGAAGATTGATGTTCATAATCTCCCCCCTGGAGTTTATTTTTATAATCTGCGCAAAGGAGGTAAATTAGAGAGAGGAAGAGTTGTAATTGTAAAGTAGCGTGGAGTTGACAAAAGATGAAAAAGGTTTTAAAATCAAAACAATTCAAAAACTAAAAAGGGAGGTAAAAGAAAATGGGAGGACTCGTTAGCTACTTCCATAGGGGCGGTCCAATGATGTGGTTCCTTCTCATTCTGGCCGTTATTGGGTTGGCCATCATCATCGAGAGACTATATTCCCTCTTTATAAAAGTAAGGACAAACCCGTCCAAACTGGTCAGTGACGTGACCAAAATGATCGAGGAATCAGGGATTGATGAGGCTCTTGTGTTTCTTAAAAAACATAAAAGCCCTATAGCCAAAGTGCTGGCTGCAGGGCTTGAAAAGGTAGAAAACGGCAGAACCGTTGTGGAAGAGGCAATGGCCCAGAAGGCAGCAGCAGAGTTTGCCTTCCTTGATAGAGGTATGATTTATCTCCAGGCGGTTGCCACTCTGGGTCCAATCGTAGGATTCCTTGGAACAGTAACCGGTATGATCAAGGCATTCACAGCTATAGCACTTGCCGGTGAAGTTGAACCTACCATAGTTGCATCAGGTATTTCAGAAGCTCTTATAACAACTGCAACAGGTCTTTTAATAGCAGCACCTACTGCACTCTTTTACGCTATATTTGCCGATAAGATAAACAACTATACCAGAGCTACAGAAGAGGCGACAAACCAGTTTGTTGAATATCTCTTAGAGAGTGGAGTGCTTGAGAGAGTATAAGGGGGGGATGAAAATTGGCAATTCTTCCTGAAAGAAAATTGCCAGAAGAGGCTGAAATACCTACAGCCTCTATGGCTGATATTGCATTCCTCCTCATTATTTTCTTTATGTTGACAACTGTCTTTACAAGAGACAAGGGTTTGAAGATTGTTCTCCCGGAGAAAACCCAGCAGGTGGTTAAAATTAAGGGTGAAAGAATCATCAAAATTTCCATTAACGATAGGGGGGAGATATTCTTGGGAGAGGAACCCATTACACTGGCTGATTTAAAAGTGAGAGTTCAGCAAAGAATAAAAGACTACAAACAGGCTCACGGTGGTAAGGATCCACTTGTCGTCATTAGAACTAATGTAGATGCTCCATACGAGAGGATGATTGATGTGTTTGATGTGATTAAACAGATACCGGAAGCCAGAGCTGTTTCCCTTGCTAGCATAAGGACAGGAGGAGGATAATATGAGGAGACAACGTCTGAAGAAAGAGGGGAAAATTAGTATTCCCACCGCTTCTATGTCAGATATTGCTTTCCTTCTCTTAATTTTCTTTATGGTCTCCACAGTATTTAGAAAAGAAATTGGCTTAAAGGTCATGCTTCCAGAGGCCAGAGCAACTGAAAGAATTGTCAAGACAAGAAATATAGCCCATGTGTATATAGACAAAAACGGAAGAATTTCAGTTGATGATGTGATTGTGCAGCCCAAAGATGTTACCCTTAGATTTAAGCTGAAATTAGCTGAAAATCCTGCCATAATTGCACATGTAAAAGCCGATAAACGAGTGAAATACAACTATGTAGATAAGGTTTTGGAAGCTTTAAGAGAAGCCAAGGCTTTGAGAGTTGTTTTTGCTACCGATTATAAACGGTAAAAACTTGACAATTCGCTCACATTTTATTAGTCTAAAAGAGGGGTGAAAGAATGGAAGAAAAAAAGAAAAGGGTACATATAGAAGAATATGACCCCATGCAAGATTATCCCCTAGATTTTCAAAAGGGACTTGCTGGAGCTCTTTTGATTATGATAATTCTCTTTCTTTCGGTTAGGAAGGTTGAAGTTACCCCTTACCATCCAAAGGAAGAAAAATCAACTTATGTTGAAGAAATAAATCTTGAAGTCGAAAAGATTGAAGAAGTTGCTCCCCCTCCAAAGCCGAAAATTAACGTAGAAGTTCAGGAGGCTGAGGCAGGGGAAGAAGCAGAAACTACAGATGAGGTTGATATTGCAGCCACAACTGATTTCAATGAGCTGGAGGCACCGCCTCCACCCGAGACAGATACTACTGTATATGAATATTATGCAGTGGAAATTCCTCCAAAACCCATCAAAACTGTAAAACCTAAATACCCTGAACTAGCGAGAAAGGCGGGGATAGAAGGGCAGGTTTTTGTTCAGGCCATAGTGGGGCCTGATGGTAGAGTCAAGAGGGCATGGGTTGTAAAATCCACCAACAACATATTTGATGCTGCAGCGGTTGAAGCCGTTTTGCAAATGGTATTTTCTCCCGCCAGGCAGCAGGATAAACCAGTATCGTGTAAGGTGATAGTTCCTATAAGATTTACACTCAATCAATGAGTAAAAGGGCATCGAAAACACAAAAAGGAGGTACCCTATGCGAATAATTAGGGGGATAGGTGTTGTACTAGCATTAGGGGCTTTTATAGGTTCCCTATATGCTGGTACAACGGGGAAAATCACCGGTCGTGTAATTGACAAGGAGACCGGTGACCCACTACCAGGAGCCAATGTGGTGATAGTGGGTACAAAGATCGGTACAGCCACCGATCTTGATGGCTATTACTTCCTGATCAACATTCCTCCTGGAACGTACACGTTAAGAGCCTCAATGATAGGATACAATCCCCAGGAAATTAAAGGGGTTGTTGTGAAAGCAGACCTTACCACAGAGGTGAATTTTTATTTAACCTCCACAGCAATAAGAACAGAAGAAATTGTAGTTACTGCTGAAAGAGAACTTATTGAGAGAACAGCAACAGAGACGAGGCGTGTTGTTAGCTCTCAGGATATAAGCCAGTTACCCTATACAAACTTCCAGGCTGCTGTTACCATGCAGGCAGGTGTCACCGGGGTTAACATTGTGAGAGGTGGAAGAGACGACGAAGTTGCATATTATGTGGACGGCATGCAGGTCAGTTCACCCATATACGGTGGATTCTATGCGAGAATCAATACCTCTGCTATCCAGGAAATGGCTCTAATTACTGGTGGTTTCAACGCAGAATATGGGCAGGCACTCTCTGGCGTTATCAATATTGTTACAAGAGAAGGTGGACCCAAATATTCAGGTGAGTTAACGGTGAGAACTGATGCTATACTGCCTGAAAAATATTCCAGAAAATATACAAACACAGAGCTTTCCTTTGGGGGACCAATTCCAGGAACCAAAAAGAAAGTGAGATTCTTCCTCTCCGGTCAGGGTCTCTACAGAGAAGGTGCAGCTGCTTTTACCCATGAAGTGGAATACCCCATCATTAAGGCTTATGAAACTGGGACTGATGAATATAGAGCATTCGTGGATACTGCTGAAGTTTACTGGTATGATCCATCACAACCTTATAGCTATAGGTATTACAAAGAAATTTATGATGATGCTGTATACTGGCAAGACTGGTATGAAAAGCACCCTTACATGCTCCCTCACACAGAATTTGAAGAATATCACCTGCAGGGTAAACTGACTTTACTTCCAAGAGATAATATGAAAGTTCTTATTTCTGGAATGACAGGAAGAGAGCAGTGGGAGAACTATGACCAGGCATGGAAATACAGGGGATTCAGGTATAGATCCGATTTCCGAAAGGTCGGTCAGGTTACGATGAGTCTTAACCACGTGCTGAAAAACAACCTCTTCTATACTCTTAATGTGGGATACTTCCATCAGAGGAGAAGAATAGGTGTTAAGGATAAAGAATACGAAGATACTGCAAGGGTAGATTGGCTTGACAAGTTCCTGAAAGATTACAAATTTATTGGTACAATTCCAGAGCCCGATACTCTTCATACAGCAATTCCAGGATATACCAGATATAGTTACGGTCCAGCTAACCCTTGGGGTATCGGTGACCAGTCCTACGTAAACTTTGTAGCCTTTGGTGATTACAGAGTTCTCCACAGTCGTCAGGAAGATACTTACAGTTTGAAATGGGATCTCACGTGGCAGGCTAACAAATATCATGAATTCAAGACAGGTATCGAAGTAAGAAGACATAAGCTCGATTATTATCACAATTCTCTGCCATGGGACAACAACCCGTTCCTGGGTGTGTTCCATACAGAGCCCTTACAGCTTGCAGCCTATGTACAGGATAAGATGGAATTTGAGGGACTTATAGTGAATGCCGGTCTCCGTCTGGATTACGTTGATCCTAACTACAATTATTATATTGATATAGAAAAGATAAGACCTGATACCATATTCCAGATTACACCAGAAGACACTATTCCTAAGGATGCACCTCCTAAATGGCAGCTTTCGCCGCGTCTGGGAATTTCACATCCAATTACCGAAAGACAGGTCTTCCATTTTGCATATGGATACTTCTTCCAGACACCTCCTTTGATTTACTTCTATCGTTCTACAAACAATACTCCTCTCCAGCTTGCTCAGAGGGGTAATAATATTGTAGGTAACCCCAATCTCAATGCAGAAAAACAGATTGCTTATGAAGCAGGTATAGCCACACAGCTTACTGATAATTCTGCTTTTGATATTACTGCATTCTACAGAGATATTTACAGATGGGTGGGTACAAGAGAAGTGCTTGCAGTTCCTAATCCATACTATATCTATGTAAATGCTGATTATGGTAATGTTAAAGGTATGGAGTTTACCTATCAGATGAGCAGTAAGCTGGTTTCCTTCAGAACCACATATACCCTTCAGTTTGCACAGGGTACTGCAGCCGATCCATATGAATCTTATGCTAATTCTTACTATCAGTTCTATGGTAGAGATCCAAGAACAGGCCAGGCACTCCCAGTTCCTCACAGTGTAATACCTCTTTCCTATGACCACAGACAT
>Ga0190304_1000071_pt1 | contig 43899 bp, 43 predicted proteins | sample 48700712_MG_FD_161670 | JGI IMG/M metagenome (GOLD analysis project Ga0190304, IMG submission 161670) | Hydrothermal vent sediment bacterial communities from Southern Trench, Guaymas Basin, Mexico - 4870-07-1--2_MG | ecosystem: Environmental > Aquatic > Marine > Hydrothermal vents > Sediment ...
TATGTTTGATAAGATAATGCTTCGGAAACGTGTTATAATTGAAACCATAAATGATGAATTGAAAAACATTTGTCAAATTGAACATTCAAGACATAGAAGTTTTGTAAATTTCTTGACTAATATGATTTCAGGCTTATTAGCTTACTCTTTTTTACCAAAAAAAACCTTGTATTAAATATGAAACAATGAAAACTTATGGACAACTATCTATTTTTTTAAATAATTACTTATGTCGAACTCAGGTTAATAATGTCTTATAAAATATTTATAATCACATAAACCTTTATTTTAGGTAATGCAAAAGCTCTGTCTGAAATTAATCCGAAAAATTCACGAATTTTTAGCGATTAAGAAATACTAACAAATTTAGAGTTTTTAAGACCCCTAAATTTGGGCATTTCTAAATCGGGATTATCCGTATTACTTTCCCTACCCATCGCACATTCATACAATTCGTTACACTTTTGTATAAATAATGCGAGTTAAGAATTAAGTTTTAAATGTTCAAAAACAATGCTTGAAAATTTTAAATTAAACCAAATTCTTAGTAAAAAAATAAAAAATAAACTGCACAATATTCGATATTTAGAAAATCTGTATTCTTCCGTAATTATTCTCAAAATGAGATGTTTCGACAAGCTCAACATTAAATAAACAACTTGAAACTTTACTTTTTTGACACCCTCTTACAAATAAAATTATTATTTATAAATCAATTCACATAGCCTCCATTTTGCACTTCTTTATCGGGTTGAATAAAACTAAGTACTCCATCGGAATTTTCTGCCATTAACAACATTCCTTGCGATTCTATTCCTTTAATTTTTCGTGGCTCTAGATTAATTAAAATACTAACTTGTTTTCCGATAATCTCTTCGGGCTTATAATATTCGGCAATACCTGAAACTACAATACGTTTATCTATTCCTGTATCGACAAGAATTTTAAGAAGTTTTTTTGTTTTAGCAACTTTTTCGGCTTCAAGAATTGTTCCTATACGAATATCCATTTTGCCAAAATCGTCGAAAACAATATTCTCTTTTTGCTCTTCGGGTATATAGTTATTTTTTTCGTTAGCAAGTTTCGAATCTTGTAATTTTTGCAGTTGTTTTTCTATTTCTTCTTTTTCAATTTTCTCGAAAAGCAATTCCGATTTATTTAAAATATGTCCTACTTCGAGCAAATCTGCTCTACCTGCTTTTTCCCAAGCTATTTTATCGATATTTAAAAACTCCCTAAGCTTTTCGGCAGTAAATGGCATAAAAGGCTCGATAATTACAGATAAATTTGCACATATCTGTAAGGCAATATTTAGTATTGTTTTAACTCTTTCCTCATCGGTTTTAATAACTTTCCACGGTTCTGTATCGGCTAAATATTTATTTCCAAGACGCGCCATATCCATAGCAAATTTAATAGCTTCGCGGAAACGATAAGTCTCAATACTTTTTTCTAGTTTAGCTTTTATATTCGATATCTCACTAATTGTTTCTTTATCGAAATTGCTTAATTCTCCCTTTTCGGGAATAATATTATCGAAATATTTTTTAGTAAGCACTAATGCTCTATTCACAAAATTCCCGAAAACAGCAACTAATTCGTTATTATTTCTATTTTGAAAATCTTTCCAAGTAAAATCAGTATCTTTCTGTTCGGGAGAATTTGCACAAATAGAATATCTTAAAACATCTTGTTTCCCGGGAAAATCTTCGAGATATTCGTGAACCCAAACAGCCCAATTTCGTGATGTTGACAATTTACTGCCTTCGATATTTAAAAATTCGTTAGCCGGAATATTCTTTGGTAAAATATAATTACCATGCGCTTTTAACATTGACGGAAAAATAAGACAATGAAAAACAATATTGTCTTTTCCAATAAAATGAATTAACTCGGTATCTTCGTCTTGCCAATATTTTTTCCAATCTTTATTATTTTCTTTAGCCCATTGTTTTGTTGCCGAAATATAACCAATTGGGGCATCGAACCATACATAAAGTACTTTTCCTTCCGAACCTTCAACCGGAACCGGCACTCCCCAATTTAAGTCGCGAGTAACGGCACGAGGTCTTAATCCCGAATTTAACCACGACTTACACTGACCATATACATTCGATTTCCAATCGCTCTTATGACTATCGACCCATTCTTCCAGCCATGTATCTTGATATTTATCTAAAGGTAAATACCAATGTTTCGTTTTCTTTAATACAGGTTTATTCCCGCTAATTGTAGATTTTGGATTAATTAATTCCTTCGGACTAAGACTTGTGCCACATTGCTCGCACTGATCGCCATAGGCTCCATCGAAATTACATTTCGGACATGTTCCTACAATATATCTATCCGATAGAAATTGTTTTTCTTGTTCGTCGTAATATTGTTCTTCTTCTTTTTCAATAAATTCGCCTTTATCATATAAATCTTTGAAAAATTCAGAAGCTGTCTCGTGATGTAATTTATCTGATGTACGATAATAAATATCGAAAGCAATTCCTAAATCTTTAAAAGCCTTTTTATTTATTTTATGATATCTATCGACAATATCTTGAGGGCTTACACCTTCTTTTTTTGCTCTTAGAGTAATTGGAACCCCATGTTCGTCCGATCCACAAATAAATGCAACATCATTCCCTTTTAACTTTAAATAGCGAACAAAAATATCGGCAGGCAAATATGCTCCGGCAATATGACCAATATGTAACGGACCATTAGAATATGGTAAAGCCGAAGTTATTAAGTATCTTTTATTTTCCCCCATCATGCAAAATTTATATGTATTCAACTTTTCTAATTTGCAAATATACTTAAGATTATGTTTTATACTATAATGTTTAAAACATAATAAAACGATATTATAAAAATTTGTCAATTGTTACATTATTAATAACTTTGAATAAACTATTGTTCTTTTCTTTTAAGAGACACAAATTTAAAATTTATTTTATAAATATATGATTACTCCGGCATTCCTAAAAAAAGGCAATAAAATTGGTATTGTTGCACCTGCGCGAAAAATTTCTTTACAAGAAATTACTCCTGCAATAAAAATTATAGAAAGTTGGGGTTTCGATGTCGTGCTTGGAAAAAACCTTTTTAAATCGAAAAACCAATTTGCAGGAACCGATAAAGAACGTACAGACGATATGCAAGAAATGCTAGATAATAAAGAAATTAAAGCAATATTTTGTGCTCGCGGTGGTTACGGAACTATACAAATTCTTGAATATTTTAATTTCGACAAATTTATTAAATCGCCAAAATGGCTTATTGGTTATAGCGATATTACAGTATTACACTCGTATATTAATTCTGTTTTAAAAATAGAAACTTTACACGCTTCTATGCCAATAAATTTTGCAAATAACAATAATAAATCGCTAGAATTATTAAAATCAACTTTAACCGGAAATAAACTTTCGTATAAAGTAAATGCACATAAATTTAATAAATCCGGAACAGCTATAGCCGAAATTGTTGGAGGAAATTTATCGGTTTTATACAGTATTGCCGGAACAAAATACGATATAGAAACAAATAATAAAATTCTTTTTATCGAAGATTTAGACGAATATTTATATCACATAGATAGAATGATGATGAATCTGAAATTAAGTGGAAAATTAAACAACTTAAAAGGACTTATTATTGGAGGAATGAATGATATGAATGATAATAAAATACCATATGGCAAGTCTGCCTATCAAATAGTATACGATATAATAAAAGATTACAATTTTCCCGTATGTTTCGACTTTAAAGCCGGACACATTGAACCTAACCTACCAATTATTTTGGGAAGAAAAATATCGTTAAATATTAATAAAAATGTAATTATTGAGTTTATGAATTAATAATTCTAACTTCTTTATAATCGGATGGAATTATAAAAACAGAATTATTAATATTTTCGGGCTTAATTTTAACAACCTCTATCCTATTTTTTTCTTTTCGCAACAATGTTCTTTCAACAGTAAGCATAGGGAAAAAACCGTAACTTTCAGATATCCGACTAAAAAACATGAAATTCTCATTTGTTCTATTTAATATCTTAACTAATTTTTCGAAAAAATATAAATCATTACTCGTTACCCAAAATGCAATTTCTGTATTCTTTTTTGTGTTTTTTACTCTCCATTGATAACACTTAAATCCATTAACCATACGATTATTACTCGATTTTATTACCATATAATTATGTAAATCATTATTTACAGATTTTACTTTAATATTAGCATATGCCTTATTTTTAGAATCTAAAACAAAAACCGTTTCCTTATCAGTATCTATTAAAAGAGATTTTAATAGTTTATTTTCTTTATTAAACTCGTCTATTCGAACATTTTGATTTTTTACTTTATAAGTATAATAAAATGTGTTATAACAATTTTTTTCAACAATATTTATACTCCCTTCGAATGAATTTACATCATTTCTTAAAAAGGAAACTGCAAATAACAATATGCTTAAAATTAATTGATTCATTAGTAAAAAAAATGTTACTTTTATATTTTTATAATATATGAAAAAAAACTAGTAATGTCAAATTTATTTTATGGCACAACACAACATTACCGGTATTAACGGAGAGAAACAAGCAGCTAAATTCCTGTCCGATAACGGTTATATTATACTAGAAACTAATTGGCGACACAGGAAAAAAGAAATTGATATAATTGCTAAAATCGATAAGCTAATTGTTATTGTAGAAGTTAAAACCAGAAGCAGCGAATATTTCGAAAATCCCAAAGAAGCCGTAACAAAAAAAAAACAAAAATTTATTATCGAAGCTGCCGATGCTTATGCTCAAGAATTTGATATAGATCTGGAATTTCGCTTCGACATTATATCGATACTATTAAAAAACAACAAATATGAAATTGAGCACATTATAGATGCTTTTCAAGCAAGTTTATTATAAAATATTATTTTTAACAATATATTCCCATTATCGATGAGAAAATTATTTACACTATTGCTCCTTCTATCACTCAATTTTTGTGGATATACTCAAGAAGTATATCATCATATCTCGAACACATCGATTTACGAATTTCTCGACGAGATGGCAACACTTAAAGTAATAGAACTAAACTCTGCTATAAAACCATATTCGAGAATATTTATAGCACAGAAACTCTATGCTATACAAAATAGCAATTGCGAATTAAATAAACGACAAAAAAAAGAATTGGAATTTTATCTAAAAGATTTTAATAAAGAAATTAAACCAAATAAGAATTATAATAAACGTTTAGATTTATATAATTATAAAGATTCTCTTTTCTCGCTAACAATAAATCCTATTGGGGGTATAGAATACCTTATGAACGACAGTGGTAGTTATCATCATCGATGGAACGGAGCTGAAGCATGGGCATATATAGGTAAACATTTTGGTGTATACGCCAGCTTACGCGACAATCACGAAACTACAGTATTAACACGAGAAAACACATTAAATCAACGAATGGGCGGAAATTACAAATTCCCATCTGATGGCGGTATCGATTATAGCGAAATGCGTGGTGGAATAACTTACTCGTGGAACTGGGGTGCAGTATCTATTGTAAAAGATAATTTCGAATGGGGAACAAATTATAATGGAGCAAATATTTTCTCGGGACGTACACCTTCTTTTGCTCAAATAAAATTTCGTTTAAAACCAACAGAGTGGTTCGAGTTTAATTATATTCACGGCTGGTTGGTATCGGAAGTAGTTGATAGTGCAAACAGCTATATCTTTACAAATTCGTACGGCACCAACAGACGAGATGTATTTCACGATAAATATATTGCTGCAAATATGTTTACCTTAACTCCTTTTAAAAATTTTAAAGCTTCGTTCGGAAATTCAGTAATATATAGCGACGATGGTGTAAAATTACAATATCTTATTCCCATAATGTTTTACAAATCGGTTGACCACACATACAATGCCACCGACAGTAAAGGACGTAATGTAGGACAGAATTCGCAGATGTTTTTAGATATTAGTTCGCGAAATATAAAAAAACTACATCTGTATTCTACGCTTTTTGTTGACGAATTGTCGGTTTCGCGCTTTTTTAACGACGAGGAATCGAATTTTTGGAGCTTAAAACTTGGCTTACAAATTGCCGACCTTATTCCGAATACATTTATTACTGCCGAATATACTAAAAGCACACCATTAACTTATAAGCACAACATTCCTACAACCACTTTCGAAAGTAACGGCTATAATCTGGGGCACTACCTAATGGACAACAGTAAAGAATTATATTTTGCTGTAAATATTAAACCTATTAAAGGATTAAATATTAAGATTGATTATCTAGATGCTAAAAAAGGAAAAGACTACGACAGTCTTGGAGGCGATCGCTTAGGACTACCTTTTATTGACTCAACGGAATGGGAAAACAAATCGTTCTCGGTACAAGCAAAATACCAAATAATAAACGATGGATATATTTTTATTAAATATTTAAACAGCAATATCCAAGGCGATTTAAATACTTACACTCCCGACATGTTCCACGGGAAACAAAACACATTGTCGATGGGAATAAATTACGGATTTTAATGGGGCTTTTAGTAATATTCGGTCTCAGTAAGAATCTAAATATTTACATATTCAAAACAAAAGCAATAACAGAAAAATTCACGCCCTGATGCCCTGATTATCAATAACAAAAAAACATCCTATAAATTAAATTATAGGATGCTGGTTTTTATTTTAAATTTTTGGGAATGCTAATTTTCAAATTCCCATTCGAATCCATCTTTTTTATCGCGAACAACAATTCCTTTTTCGGCAAGTTGATAGCGTATTTTATCGGACAATTCGAAATTCTTATTTGCTTTTGCTTCTAAACGTATATTTAAAAGCATGTCTATTAATTCGCCGCTAATAGAATTTTCGCTACTTTCCTTTTCTTCATTTACTAATCCCAAGATATCGTAAACAAATGTATTATATAATTTTTCTAGTTTCTCGATATTTTCTTTATCAATCTCTAATTCTCCTGAATATACCGAATTAATTATTTTTACAATATCGAAAAGATGCGAAATTAGTATCGGAGTATTAAGATCATCGCTAATTGCATTATAACATTTCTGTTCGTACTCATCGATATTTACCATCGATTTATTACCGGCAACTAATTTCTTTAATGTTTCTCCGGCTTTTAACAATTTGTGAAGTCCCTTTTCTGCTGCCATTAATGCTTCGTTAGAAAAATCGACAGTACTACGATAATGTGCCTGCAAAATAAAGAAACGGATAGTCATTGGACTATAAGCCTGATTTAACACTTCATTCTCGCCTGTATATAATTCGTAAAGAGTAATAAAATTACCTAAGGATTTTCCCATTTTTTGTCCGTTAACAGTAATCATATTGTTATGCATCCAATATTTTACCGATTCCTCGCCATTTGCAGCTGTTGATTGTGCTATTTCACATTCGTGATGCGGAAACAAAAGGTCTAATCCTCCCCCATGAATATCGAATTTCTCTCCAAGATATTTTGTACTCATAACCGAACATTCAAGATGCCATCCCGGAAATCCATCGCTCCATTCCGACGGCCAACGCATTATATGTTCGGGGCTTGCTTTTTTCCAAAGAGCAAAATCAAAAGGGTTTCTTTTTTCGCTTTGTCCGTCAAGAACACGAGTATTCGACAATAAATCTTCTAACTTACGACCTGAAAGTTTTCCGTAATTGTAATTTTTATTATATTTCTCTACATCGAAATATACTGATCCGTTAATCTCGTACCCATATCCATTTTTAAGGATTTTTTTCACCATTTCTTGCTGCTCGATAATATGTCCCGATGCTTTTGGTTCGATACTTGGACGAAGAACATTTAAAGAATCCATATTCTCATGGTATCTATTTGTAAAATATTCTACTACTTCCATTGGTTCAAGTTGTTCTAGGCGAGCTTTTTTTTCGATTTTATCTTCACCCGAATCAGCATCGTTTTCTAAATGTCCAACATCGGTAATATTACGAACATACCTAACTTTATAAGCTAAGTGTTGTAAATATCGAAATAAAAGATCGAAAGTAATTGCAGGGCGAGCATGCCCCAAATGCGCATCGCCATATACAGTTGGCCCACATACATACATTCCAACATAAGGAGAATTATTTGGTATAAATTTTTCCTTTTTTCTACTTAGCGTATTATAAATAGTAAGGTCTTTCATGTTCTTATTTTTTACTGTTAATACATTTCTAAATTCAATAGTTTTATGAAAAACGCAATAATTTAAAAACTCAAAACAAATTCAATTATCATATAGAACTTACTATACATAATTTGTTCTGATAATTTACAATTATTAATATCGAATTTAAAGCACAAAATTAATAATATTGTTAAGAAAAGTAATAAAAATACATTCATATATACATATTTGCATTTAAAATAATGTTTTTTATCTTTACAAGTTATCTGTAATATATTTTTTAAAATATTACTAAACAGAAACCAATAATCATAATATATGTTATCAGAAAATTTTATTGAATACATTGAGTCCAGTATAAAAGAAAACTGGGAACTTCCTGCTCTTTCCGACTACAAAGGTAAGTGCTTTAAATACAAAGATATAGCCCGCAAAATTGTTCGTATTCACATTATGTTTGAAGAATGTGATGTGAAAAAAGGCGATAAAATAGCTTTAATTAGTAAAAATTCCGCTAACTGGGGAATGACTTATTTAGCAATAATAACATATGGAGCAGTGGTTGTTCCAATTCTTCCCGATTTTTTACCTAACGATGTTCATCATATTGTTAATCATTCCGATTCGGTTGTTTTATTTTCGGGTGATCCGATATGGGAAAATCTTAACGAAGAAAGTATGCCCAATCTAAGAGCAATATTCTCTTTAAACGACTTTAGATTGTTAATTGAAGGAAATCGTGAAAATATTCAGAAAAAATATAATAAATTAGATGAGATTTACGCAAAAAAATATCCAAACGGACTTAGTGCAAAATCCTTTAATATCCAGAAAATTTCAAATAAAGAAGTTGGTGTTTTAAATTACACATCAGGAACAACAGGTTTTTCTAAAGGAGTAGTTTTGCCATTAAACAGTTTAGCCGCAAATATTAGGTTTGCCATAAATAATATGCCATTAAAATCGGGTGATAATATTGTTTCGTTTTTACCCCTTGCACATACTTATGGTTGTGCTTTTGAGTTTTTATGGCCTTTTACAATAGGATGTCATATTCATTTTCTTACACGAACACCTTCGCCAAAAATTATTATTCAGGCATATAAAGAAATTCGACCTAATTTAATTCTTTCGGTACCGCTTATTATGGAGAAAATGTACAAAAAACAAATTCTTCCAGCTTTAAATAAGCAATCGCTGAAGCTTATGCTTAAAGTACCTTTACTCAACAAAACAATTCTAAATAAAATAAGAGCTAAATTAGTTGATTCTTTTGGTGGTAATTTCCACGAAATAGTTATTGGAGGAGCTGCGCTTAATAAAGAAGTAGAAGATTTCCTTCATAAAATTAAGTTCCCTTTCTCTATTGGATATGGAATGACAGAATGTGGTCCTTTAATTAGCTATTCAAACTGGGACATAACAAAATTAGGCTCTTCTGGTAGCATGGTCGATACTCTTGATATAAAAATAGATTCGGAAGACCCATATAATGTTGTTGGCGAAATAATGGTTAAGGGAGAAAATTTATTCTATGGTTATTATAAAAACAAAGAAGCTACCGAACATGTTCTCGCTAAAGATGGTTGGTTCCATACCGGTGACCTTGGTATAATCGATAAAGAAAATTTTGTTTTTATTAAAGGACGTAGTAAAAGTTTACTATTAGGTGCATCGGGAGAAAATATTTATCCCGAAGAAATTGAAGCAAAACTAAACAATTTTCAATATATTCAAGAATCAGTTGTAATTCAAAAAGGAACTCAATTAATTGCCTTAGTACATCCCGATTACGACTCGGTTGATAAAGACAAAATATCTGAAAAGAAACTATTAGAACTATTAGAAAAAAATAAACATTTAACAAATCAAACTTTTCCAAAACATATGCAATTATCAAAAATTGAATTGTATCCCGAAGAATTTGCAAAAACACCAAAACAAAATATTAAACGATATTTATACACAGCTAAAGATTATTAATTTATAATTATAAGATGGGGTACAAAAAGTGAAATTTTAATTTAATTTATCATATTGAGCGTGGTCAAAATATCTCATTTTTAAACTGACAGACTAACTTCGTTGAGCTCGTTTCTTTGACTTCGCTCAGAATGACAATAATCCGGATTTTTGTACACCATCTTTATATCAATACAATGTACAAATTAAATCGTTATAGAATACAAGCATTCTTTTGCCCATATATTATGATTTTATATCTTTGAAATACAAAATATTGTTAAATAAAAATACATGAAGCAATTTGCAATAATTGTAGCAGGAGGAACAGGAAAAAGAATGAAAAATTCTTTACCTAAACAATTTCTTTCTATTAATAATAAAATTATTTTAATGGAAAGTATAAAAGCATTTTATAATTATAATTCATCGATAAATATAATTGTTGCACTACCCGAAAACCAAATTGAATATTGGAAAGAATTATGTACAAAATACGATTTTAATATTAAGCACTCGATTGTAACAGGAGGAAGAACTCGTTTTCATTCGGTAAAAAATGCTCTTTCATTAATCGATTCCAATAGTATTGTTGCTATTCATGATGCTGTTCGTCCATTGGTTAATTACAATACTATTTCGGAGAGTTTTAGAATTGCAAAAGAGAAAAAAAATGCTATTCCGTATATCGATTTGGTAGATTCGGTAAGATTTGTTGATGATAAAAATAATAAACCTGTTGATAGGGACAATTATAAACTAATACAAACTCCACAAACATTTTATGCAAAAGACATTATAAATGCATATAAGCAGACTTATAATAAGAACTTTACAGATGACGCATCTGTTGCAGAAAGCAAGGGGATAAAAATCAACTTAATAAAAGGAAATCGTGAAAATATAAAAATTACCAATCAAGTTGATTTAGTTATTGCTACAGCACTTTTTAATTATTTATTAGAATGAAAAACAAATAGTGGAATATTAGAATGAAAAAACACTTTTTTAGCTAAACTGGGATTAAATAATTTTGCTATTATATTTCTTTTATGAGTAACCATTGCAAGTATATCAATTTTCTTTTTGCGAATATATTTCTGAACCCCAATTAAAAAGTCATCTTCTTCTATAATTGCACACTCAATTTCATAATCTTTATAATCTTTTTTTAAATTATCTTTAAAATTATCCATTTTAGCTTTATCCCATTGTTTGGTTTTTAAATTACCAATATGTACACAAAACAATCTGAAGTCGAAAGAAGAAATAATATTCATTAACTTTCTTATAGCCATATTGTCCGATTCGTCGAAATTAGTAGCGTACATAATATTTATTGTGTTAATGCCCAAATAAATAGCATCTTCGGGGATAGCCAAAACAGGAACTTTGGTGTTTTCAATAACTTTTACGGCAACACTACCAATAAGGTCGTTTTCTTTTTCGCCTTGTCCTCTGGTTCCAATAATAATAACTTCGGGTTTATATGCTTTGCTCATTTCAACAATTTCGTCGGAAGCTACACCCCTAACTAAAGCATAATCGATTTTTACTCCTTGTATATTATCTTTTTCAAGTTTATCTTTCAAATCGCAATAAAACTTTTCCATATTTTGTTTTGCTCGCAATTCTATTTCGCGAATAATTTCATCCATATTTACCTGATAATAATACGTATCGGTTAATGGCATAGAATTAACAACGGGATTGTAATATACATGAAGTAATTTTATTTCGGCATTAAGTTTTTCAGCTAATCCAACAGCATATTTGCATGCATTTATTGAATAATCGGAAAAATCTATAGGAACAAGTATCTTTTGAACATTACTATCAAAAGTCTCATCAGGCGAATCTCTGTTTTCGTCGCGAATTTTCTCATTTACTTTCTCTACAATTCTAAGAGCTTTTTCTAAGTTTTTTGAGCTAACTCTTACTTTTACCCCTCCGGGAACAGCAGAATGAATAATATTAATATCTTTTAAATAACATTCAATACCTTCTGCTTCCAAATGCCCTTTAATAACCTGAGCCATGGAAAAAGTATGTATCGCTATTGTAACAAATTTCTCTTCCATAACAAAAATGTTTTAAATTAAATTTATACTTCTATTGACTTTACCCAAAATCGTAAACTCCAAATTTTTCTAATAACTTAACAAGAGCCGGTTTTAAATTATCGGGAACATTAAAAACTAAATTCTCAAAATCTGGAATAGCTTGCCTGTTTATAATAAGACTAGACGAATCTTTTGGTGTAGCAGGAATTGTATATTTCCCAATATATGGCAATAATTTCCAACATTCTTTATTGTCGTTAAATAAGGCTAATACTTCGAAAGCAATAATTAATATTTTTGCTCTATTTAGTTTATCGTTTTTTCGAAGTTTAGCTATTTGGTTTTCAATCCAATTCCCAGTTACTTGATATTTAACAATATCGACTATACTAAATGCTGAACCAAGCAAATTATTTTTATACTCGGCAAATTTCTTGTAGTAATTCTTTAAATTTTCGTTCGGGTAATCATTTTTCCATTTTTCCGATAAAAAATCAAGAATATACATTGATGAAATATGGGCAATTATTTCGATAAACCAATTACTAATGCGCGGATCACAATAAAGCTTACTAAATACTTGTGTATATTGAAAAGCTATTTGATTATAAAACAAACCGGAAACATTTAAACCAATTTTATAATAATCATTATGTAAGGGCCAATATAAAGTTGGACCATATAACTGATCGTTAACTATTTGTATTTTTTTAAATCCTAATTGTGGTCCGGCAGGTATTAGTTTATCAAATTCATCTACTATATCGTTTATTACAAACAACATAGATTTGTTCAATTTTTCATCTTCAAAAACATTAATTTCTACCGACCAATTCTTCATAATGTATATATTTTAATTAATAATAACTTGCGGAAAGCCCAAAATAACATTAATTTCAGGCAAAAAAGAGAGTGAAAATATTATTGAAATAAATTACAAAAAATAAAATAAAAAAACAAATAAAACATCCTTAATTTTGAAAATTACTAAACACATTTGTTGTATTAAATTTAATATCCTGTAAAGTACATTTATATTGAGGGTTTTTACTCTGTTGTTGGGTTATATGCAATAGGGATTGCACTGATATAGATTATAGAAGTAAAAAATGTAATTTTTCTTAGCAAACGGAGGCGACGAAACAAAGCCCACGTATTGATTAGAAAAATACATATTTTACAATACAACTATAAGTAAAAGTCCGGTTATTGCCATTAAAATATTAATACTTAAATTATTATATTCGATAAATTTTGAAATGTCTTTATTCCTATGATATGCATATATATAAGTTAAAAATATTATTTTTGTATTTTAATATAATAATACAATATTTTTAAAACACATAAATTTTATTAATAATGACACTAAAACGCAGCACTGTAAAAGATTTGCTTGCATCGACAAATGTTGATCGAGATGTTCATGTTAAAGGTTGGGTAAGAACAAAACGCGGAAATAAAAAAATTGCCTTTATTGCATTAAACGATGGTTCTACAATAAATAATATTCAGATTGTAGTTGATATTGAAAAATTTGACGAAGAATTGATAAAACAAATCACTACAGGTTCAAGTGTTGGTATTACAGGCAAGCTTGTAAAATCGATGGGTAAAGGACAGGCAACAGAAATACAGGGAAGCGAAATTGTGGTTTATGGAACAGCAAACACCGAGACTTATCCCTTACAAAAAAAGGGACATTCGATGGAATTTTTACGCGAAAATGCTCATTTAAGGTTCAGAACAAATACTTTTGGTGCTGTTTTTAGAATTAGACATGCAATGGCTTTTGCTATACATAAATATTTTAACGATAAAGGTTTTTACTATCTACATACTCCAATAATTACCGGTTCTGATGCCGAAGGTGCCGGAGAGATGTTTCAGGTTACAAATTTTGATATTAAAAATACTCCTAAAGATAAAAACGGGGATATTGATTTCTCGCAAGATTTTTTTGGTAAATCAACCAATTTAACTGTTTCGGGACAATTAGAAGCTGAACTCGGGGCTATGGCTCTTTCGAATGTATATACTTTTGGCCCTACTTTTAGAGCCGAGAACTCAAATACTCCTCGACACTTAGCTGAATTTTGGATGGTTGAACCAGAAATGGCTTTTTACGATATTAACGATAATATGGAATTGGCCGAAGATTTTTTAAAATATCTTATTAAATATGCCATCGATAATTGTAAAGACGATTTAGAATTCTTAAATAAAATGTTTGATAAAGAACTTATTGAACGACTTGAGTCAGTTGCTACTAATGATTTTAAAAGAATTACATATACCGAAGCTATAGAAATTTTAGAAAAATCGAATCAAAAATTTGAATTTCCCGTAAAATGGGGTGCCGATTTGCAAAGCGAACATGAAAGATATTTAGTAGAAAATCATTTTAAAATGCCTGTAATTGTAATTGATTATCCTAAAGATATTAAGGCTTTTTATATGAAACAAAACGATGATGGAAAAACTGTTGGGGCAATGGATGTTTTATTCCCCAAAATTGGCGAAATTATTGGCGGCTCGCAAAGAGAAGAAAATTATGAGAAACTAACAACCAGAATGCACGAAATGGGAATTCCGGAAAAAGATCTCTGGTGGTATTTAGAAACTCGTAAATATGGCACAACTCCTCACAGTGGTTTTGGCTTAGGTTTCGAAAGATTATTGTTGTTTGTTACAGGTATGAGTAATATTCGCGACGTTATTCCATTCCCAAGAACACCAAAAAATGCTGAATTTTAATTTATTATAAATAAATTTCTCGTTAAGTACAGGATATGTTAAAACAAAGTTTACAACAAAAACTATTACAAAAACTTTCGCCTCAACAAATTCAAATGATTAAGTTGTTAGAAGTTCCAACAATGCAACTTGAACAACGAATTAAAAAGGAGCTAGAAGAAAACCCTGTTCTTGAAGAAGGAAACGATAATAATATTGACGATAATTCTCAAGATAACATTAGCGAAGATAACGTTGATAATAATCAAGATGAGTTTACTTTAGAAGATTATATTAACGACGAAGATGTTCCGGCGTATAAATTATCGGCTAAAAACTATTCAAAAGACGACAAACATGTAGATATTCCGTTTTCTGTTGGAACAAGTTTTCATGAGAATTTAATAAATCAATTAAGCTTAAAATATTTAGACGATAATGATTATCAATTAGCACTATATTTAATTGGAAATGTTGATGATAGCGGTTATATCAGACGCAGACTTGATTCTATAGTTAACGATTTGGCATTTTCGCAAAATATTGAAACTACAGAAGAAAAATTACTCGAAATATTAAGAATAATACAAGACCTTGAGCCTACAGGAGTAGGTGCTCGAAATTTACAAGAATGCTTGCTCCTTCAGATTGAAAATAAAAATCGTAATAATCCTGAAATTGAATTGGTTTGGAAAATTCTTAAGTACTATTTTAATGAATTTACAAAAAAACATTACGATAAAATTATTACTCGCTTAAATATTAGCGAAGAAGAATTAAAAGAAGCCATTAATATAATATTAAAACTAAACCCTAAACCAGGTGGTAGTTTTACCGATATGCAAGAGAATAATATTCAAACAATAATGCCCGATTTTTTTCTCGAAAATATTGATGACGAATTACAATTATCGCTTAACTCGAAAAATATACCCTCGTTAAAAGTTAGCGATACATATACCGAAATGCTTAAAGCATATAGCAATAATAAAAAAGCTAACAATAAAGACCAAAAACAAGCTGTTAGTTTTGTAAAACAAAAACTCGATTCTGCAAAATGGTTTATTGATGCTATAAAACAAAGACAAAATACTCTCCTGCTTACTATGAATGCTATAATAAATTATCAGCACGATTATTTTCTCGAAGGAGACGAATCGAAATTAAAACCAATGATTTTAAAAGACATAGCAGAAAAAACAGATTTAGACATTTCTACTATCTCGAGAGTTGCGAATAGTAAGTATATTCAAACTCATTTTGGTACATTCGCACTTAAATACTTTTTCTCAGAAGGCTTAACAAATACTAGTGGAGAAGAAGTTTCGACACGCGAAATAAAATCGATACTTAAAGAAAGCATAGAAAACGAAAATAAAAAGAAACCCTTAACAGATGAAAAACTAACAGATTTATTGAAAGAAAAAGGATATAATATAGCACGACGTACAGCGGCAAAATATCGCGAACAATTAAATATTCCGGTAGCTCGTTTAAGAAAAAAACTTTAAGTAATTATAAACTCTTTTTATTACTAATATGAATTCAACAATAAATAATTTTTCAAAATTTTTTTCGTTTGTCTTTCATCCTTTAATTATGCCAAGTATTGGTATTTTAATACTATTTAACTCTAATTCGTATATTAATTTTCTAACTTTCGATGCAAAAAAAATAATTTTTTTAATTGTATTTATTAGTACTTTCCTATTACCCTTACTATTTGTTCCTTTTTACTTTTTTCATAATATTATTAAAAATCTAGAAATGAGTAATCATAAGGAAAGAATTATTCCTTTTGCAACTACTTCTGTGGTATATTTATTTTGCTATTTTTTGTTACATCGTCTTGCTGTTCCAATTATTATCGAAAGCTTTATTTTAGCTTCGTTTATTACAATTCTTGTTTTATTGATTATTTCTTATAAATGGAAAATAAGCGCCCACATGATTGGCATTGGGGGACTTGCCGGAACAATTGTTGGTTTTTCGTTTCTTTTAGGAGTAAATCTTATGTTTTATTTATTACCAGTAATTATTCTGTCGGGTTTAATTGCTTCATCGCGAATGATTTTAAAAACACATAATCCACCTCAAGTTTATTCCGGATGGATTATTGGATTTGTTGTTACATCAACAAGCTTGTTAGTTTTAAGCTAATTATAATTCATTCCCGACTTACAACTCTAACAGGATTAATAAAAACCCCTATTAATCAACTCTGTTGGATATAGTAATTTGATGAAATCTATCGGTCCTGCGTTAAGTTACATGTGGGTCTTCGCCCCGTTTATTTATTTGCCGTTAATAAGTTTAAAGATAGGATTTTTTGTCGAATCGCTACCCTACGCCCCGCTTGAATTTGGCGCCGTATTACCACCCGTTTTTTGTTTAATCGTAGTGATATCTACATTTTGTAATTAATATTTCATTTTCATTAACTTTGTATATCAATCGATGTTCTCCATCAATTCTTCGAGACCAAAATCCTTTGTATTTATATTTCAGAGCTTCAGGTTTGCCTATTCCATTAAAGGAGTACGAGAAATTTCTTTTAATAAATTATTTATCCTTTTTAGCATTTTCTTATCAATTTTTTCCCAAGATAAATGATCTTCCCAAGATTCATCTACAAATATATATTTCATTATTCAATGATTTCTTTTTCAAATGATGAACCTTTTTTTAATTTTCCGATTGCAGAGTCCAATCTTTTCTCATTCGCCTTTGATGATAACTCATGTTGTGTTGCACATAATGAATTATATTCATCCAAAGACATTATTACAACACCATTATCTTTTCCACGATTGATTATCAAAGTCTCAAAGTTCTCTGTAACTCTGTCAAGATACCTTTTAATATCTCTTCTGAAACTTGAAATTGTCGTTGTAAGCATAACTTTTTAATTTTAGTACACTGTTATGTACAAATATATGTACAAAATATAACAAAGTAAAATTTGCACAAACTTATTTTTTTTCGACAAAATGGGTGGTAACTATATTGTTAATAGCTTCTAAAAGTAATTCGTGAGAATTAAAAATATCATTACACGAATATTTACGACATTTACCTAATGCATTATTTACATCGAAATAATTTTGCCTTTCGTAATAAAACCAATTTTGTTTTTGTAAATAATTTGCTAAATATTCTTGTTCGGTTTGCCCGGGTGTGGGAACCAAAATTGCTTTTTTATTTAATGCCATTAAATCCATAACTGACGAATATCCCGAACGACAGATTATTACAGAAGCCGATAGAATCAGTTTTTTTAATTTATTGCTATTGCAAATATCAAATACGGTAATATTATTTTTAAAACTATAATCTTCTGCCTTTATATTTGTGCCACGAACTAATACAATTTTTTTATTTACATTACTTAATTGCTTTAATAAAATACTCTCGAAAATCGAGCGCTGCGGCTCGGGTCCCGATAATACGCAAAGTATATCAATCTTATTATCTGTTGTTATATTTTCGTTACTTAATAGAAATCGCGAAAGCGGACCAATAAATTCTGCATTTGGGGAAATAGGATATTTATGCGATAAATCTCCGGAGAGATTTCTAATATCATTAAAATCGGGAATCCAACATCTGTCGAATCTCGAAACTAATAATCGAATAAATAAATACAAAGAATATTCAAATATCTTAAATCCATTGGGGAGTTTTATCATACTCTGATGGGTAATAAATATACTGTGCACATGTTTGTTCCATAATCCATAACGATTATCGGAAATTACTATATCGATATTATGAGCTACAATAATTTTTTTTAATAAGAAATGCTCTTTTATTGTATGATATAAAATTTTGGGAATAAGCGCTAAAAGTACAAAAAGTTGGGATTTCCGCTTCGAAAATTTTACTTTATACGAGGGTAATAATAGGGTTTTAATATTGGGAAATTCGCACTTCAAAAAATTTATAATATCAATATCGGCTGCAAGAATAACATCATAACCCTTTTCTATTAAATAAAATATTATTGGAACTACTCTACTTGTATGACCCAAACCCCAATTTAACGGACAAACTAATATGTTTTTAGATTTTTTCAAATTTCCTATGTCATACTTATAAATATTTATATAACAAAGTTAATATTATTTACAAATTCATTTCTCACAAAAAAAAATATTATTTATTGACAAAAAATTACTTATAGCAATTAATTATTTCTTAATTATTGAATAACAACTCTGGGCTTTACCAAAAAACAAAAGGCTATTGCCCTGTTATTATGATAATTATCATTGTTTATTTTGTTTATACAAATATCTTTGTACTAATTATTTATACCCCAGAAATTATGGAAAGTACAATAAAACAATATTGTTGGAAAGAGAAATACACCTTAAATGTTGAATTTCTCGACGAACAACATAAAAAGTTTTTAGATATAATTAATCTTTTAAAAAAACATATAACAAATCAAGATTTTAATAAAGAAAGTATCTCGAAAATATTTTATTCGTTAGTATATTATGCCGAAAATTATCTTGTAAAAGAAGAAATATATTTGAGTAATAGTAAGTATCCGAAATTCGACGATCATAGAAAAGAACATAATGTTTTTATTAATAGAATAATTATATTTCAAAGCGATTTTCGAAACAACAATAAAAATATTTGTATAAATATGTTGTTATTTTTAGAAAACTGGTTCGATAATCACATATTAATTAAAAATAAAGAATTTGCAGAATATTTAATTAAAAATAATATTAAATAATTAAGAAAATAAATAACTATAATAACGGAAGTACATCACTGCTTTCTGTAATTTGTAAGTTTTTAAAATCAATATTAGTAATTAAATTTAATCCGGGTTTCTTCCCTACTTCCAAGCTACCATAAACATTATCGATATTAAGTGCTTTTGCTCCATTTATAGTTGCCCATTTTAATAACTCTTCTAATTCAATTTCGGGACATTCTACTATTATTCTTTTTATCTCGTCGAGGATAGACAAATTAGTGTTAGAAGCAAGACTATCGGTACCAAGTGCTATATTTTTTACATGCGCTCTTATAGTTTTAATATCAGCAAGATTATTCTCTATATATTCGTTTGATAATGGGCATAGTACCCAAAATAATTTATTGTGATTTTTCTTTGCATTAAGAATGTCGTTCTTATCTGAGAAACAATTATGAATAAGCAAGATATTACTATTTTTCGGCAATAATTCCATTAAATAACTTAATGAACTTTTTCCCTTTGCTTTCCAATCGTTTAAACTATTTTCCTTCTTACTAAATAAATCAAACAGTTCTCCGGTTTTATTAAAAAACATTTTATTCTCTTCCTTACTTTCTTGATTGTGAATACTTATTATGCTATTGTTTTTTTTATTGTGCGAAAACACAAGTTTAAAAAGTTTCTCAGACACAGAATATGGTGCATGCGGAGTTATTGATGCAACCAATTTATTGCTTTCGAATTGATTTAATATTTCTATACTATCGTTAATAATGCTTTTTGCATTTACAGTCTCCAAACCGAAACATTCTACAAAAGTGTGGTAATATAAAGAGCTGCTTTTTTTTACTTCCAAACTATCGGTATTGTTTGATATATCGCCAACAGCAACAATACCATTGTTTTTCATTAGTTTATCGGCACGTTTAGCTGCATCGAAAATTGTATTATATTTAGCATTTCTATTTTGCACTATTTTAGTGATAAACTGTGGAAGTCCGACATTTTTTTCAATTACATTTTTAAAATGCGATAACTCCAGATGACAATGAGCATTAATAAATCCGGGAACAATAATACCGTTATAAAATTCTAATTTTCTCGATTCGCTTAATTTACCTTGAGTATCTATAATATTTAGAATATTACCATAATCATCAACCTCAACAATTCCATTTTTAATAGGCTTATTGCTTATCGGGAAAATATAATTAGCCGAAAATCTTCTCATATCAAATACTTACTTCTTTGTTTCTTTATTTTCTTCTTCTTCGCCTTTTAATTCTGTTTCCATTCTATTAAGTTTATTCAGAACTTCATTATATATTTTATCGTATTTATTAATATCGTTAGTATAATAAATTATCGAAGAATCGAATTGAGCTCTTGTATAACCGTGATTTTTAAATATTTCTGAATATAAATTAATAGTGTCGTGTCGTGTTATTTCTCTACGAATATTTACTTCATTCATCATTCCATCTAACAAATGGATATCAACAATAATTGAAACAAATTCGTCGTTTGGAATAACATATTCCGGAAGTTTTTCGTTTTTACTGCATCCTGCTAATAAAATAGTAAATACTAAAAATTTAATTTTCATAATATTACGTTTTTCGCGTTTTTAAATATCTGCAATATTAAAATTTATATATAAAGATACATTTATTAAATAAAAGATAATAATTAGCAAAAGCAAAGTGAGGATGTCCAAAAAGCTTAGATTATTGTCATTCTGAACGAAGTTGAATAACCGAGAGAAACGAGCTCAACGAAGTTAATCTATCAGTTTAAAAATGAGATGTTTCGACAAGCTCAACATGACATAAACAACTTGAAACTTTACTTTTAAGGTATTCTTATCATAAAATATTTTACAATATTCTATTTATTTAATTGTTGTCGAACAATTCTTGCAACATATTTTCCAATAATATCGAACTCCAGATTAACAATAGTACCTTCTTTTATTTGATGAAAATTTGTTAAATCGTAAGTAAAAGGGATTATTGCAACTTCGAACGAATTATCTTTTGAGTTTACAACAGTTAAACTAACACCATTAACAGAAACCGAACCTTTCTCAACGGTAATATAATCTTCGAGAGCAGGGTCGTATTCGAAACGGAAATACCAACTACCATCGGCTTCGCGAACATTTGTACATTTTGCTGTTTGATCGACGTGTCCTTGTACCATATGACCATCGAGTAAACTATCGATTTTCATACTGCGCTCTAGATTTACTTTAGAACCTACTTCGAGTAATCCTAAGTTCGACTTATCAAGGGTTTCTTGTATTGCTGTAACAGTAAATGTTTTATTTTCTTTATCGAATTTTACAACTGTTAAACAAACTCCGTTATGCGAAATACTTTGATCGATTTTTAATTCGTTTACAAACGAACATTCCATTGTAATATGCAAATTCGATTTGTCTTTCTCAAGCTTTACAACTTTTGCTGCCTCTTCTACTATTCCTGAAAACATATATCTTTATTTTTAATTTTTATGCGAAATTATGAATAATTGGAATACTATCAAAAAACTAATTAATTATTTAACTCTTTGCTAATTATTTCTGTTATTTTATTAAGTTCTTCTTTGGAAAAACCTGTTTTTTGAAATACAATTTTTCCGGTTTTATCTAAAATAATATTTCGTGGGATATATTTATTTGCAAATAAACTATATATAACTCTATTAGTATCGGGACAAATAGTAAAATTATAGGTCCATTTTTTATAAAAATCTCGAATATCTTTTTCAGAATGTTCTCTTCCAAAACTTAATAATACAAAATCTTTATTTTTAAATATCTTATAAATATCTTTTTCGAGATATGGCATTTCTTTCATACAAATAGGACACGAGGTTGCAAAAAAATTCAGAAAAACAACTTTCCCTTTTAAATCACTTATATTAATGGTATCGGAATTAATTGTTGTAAACGAAAAATCAGGAACCTCCTGTCCTACTTCTGTTAAAGTATTAATTTTAATATCTTTTAGTTCTTCTTTCTCGGCATTATTCTTACTATTACAACTAATAACAGATAAAATAACTATCGCTAAATAAAAAATCTTTTTCAATAGTATGTATAATTTATTAATATTATTTATTCGGTAAATTTAGTGTTTTTTACAATTCAAAAAATAAATTTCTATTATTGATTTTAACTAAATTATTCGGTATAAAAAATATTGTTTTACATTTGCTGAGATAAAACAAATAATGAGTTTCTGATGAATAATAAACCGGATAACAGAATAACTAAATTTATAAAAAAACATCATGTTTTAACATTATCAACATCTAATAACAATATGGCATATTGTGCAAATTGTTTCTATGTATATCACGAAAGTGAAAACGCATTAATATTTACTTCCGATATGCAAACAAAACATGCTCAAGATGCTATAAAACAAAATATTGTGGCTGGTTCAATAGTTTTAGAAACTAATATAATTGGTAAAATTCAAGGCGTTCAGTTTCAAGGACAAATGATACAACCCAAAGAAGAATTACACAAGATAGCTAAAAACGAATACTTAAAACGATTCCCGATTGCTATGCTTATGAAAACAAATATATGGATTGTAAAATTATCGTTCTTAAAATTTACAGATAACAGATTAGGTTTCGGGAAAAAATTAATTTGGGGAGAAATAAAATAAATATATACAAATGATTTTAGTAACAGGAGGAACAGGATTTTTAGGTGCTCATTTACTGTATTATCTTTTAAAAAATAATTATACAGTAAGGGCAATAAAACGAACGAATAGTAACTTAGAATTTGTAAAGAGAATTCTCGCGTACTACACCAACGATTCCGACAATTACTTTAAGAAAATTGAATGGGTTAACGCAAACGTTTTAGATTACGAATCTTTATCGGATAATCTAAAAGATATCGACACAGTATATCATTGTGCAGCTTTCGTATCGTTTTATAAAAAAGATAAAGATAAAATTCTGGAAATAAATGTTAAAGGAACCGAAAATATAGTAAACGCATGTATAGCTAATAATACAAAACTGTGTTTTGTTAGCTCTATTGCAGCCATAAACGAAAAAGATAATAATACTTTTATAGAAACAATTGGCTCAGATAATCCGAGTAATAAATCTACATATGCAAAGAGCAAGTATTTAGCCGAATTGGAAGTTTGGCGCGGAATAGAAGAAGGTTTAAATGCTGTTATTGTAAATCCTGCAGTAATAATTGGTGTTGGAAATTGGGACGAAGGAAGTTCAAATATGTTTACACAGATAAAAAAGGGGATGAAATTCTACACATCGGGAATAACAGCTTATGTTGATGTTCGCGATGTAGCACAAATAATGATTCAACTTGTTGAAAAAGGTATTCATTCGGAACGATACATTCTTTCTTCTGAGAATATTTCTTACCAAAACTATTTTAAACAAATAGCAAATAATATTAACTGTAAAGAACCGTCGATAGAAGCTTCGGGTATAATGTTAAAACTAGCTTACATTTTCGACAATTTACGTTCTAAACTATTTTTCTCGAAACCGGTAATAACAAAAGAAATTATTGAAGCTGCAGTACGAAAATCATACTACTCGAATAATAAAATAATTAAAGAATTAAATTACCATTTTGTTCCTATTAATGAATCGGTTAAGTATATTGCAGAAAAATTTTTAAACGAAAATTAATTATTTATTACTATGATAAAAAAATATCACATTCGCTTATCGATAGCATTAATATTCGGGTTTCTAGAGCTTCTAACAATATTTACTTATAATAATTTTATAGAAAATATTAAATCTGCTAGTTCTGTTGCAAATAAAGATTTATTTCAGGTAATTGCTTTATATCTCGATAAAAGTATGGGAAAGACATTTTTACTATTTTTCTTTGGTTTATTATTTTTGCTGTTTTTGTTAAAGACATATAACACGTATAAAAAAAATTAATTATTGAACTTTATTATCTGAATTTGTGATAATTACAAATCTTTATTATACAAAAATTACAAAATTGATAATTATTTATTACATTTGTAGCCGAATTATCTGAATATCGTTTAGCCTCAATAATAATTAAAGAAAGTATCGTTCAAAAAACATTAAATTACCCCAAAATTCATTCACATAAATAAAAGTGCAAGAATTATTTAATATATATTTAATATTAAATTAATTATTATGTAATAATCAATAACTAACTTGCACAATAAAAAATTAATACAAATACATGACAAAAAAAAAAAAAAAAAAAAAAACAAGCACAAATATAAATAAGAGTGCTCTATCAAATAAAATATTAGGAATTTTCACAAACTATCCCACCAAAACATTTAATTACAAGCAGATTTCGAAAAAAATGGGAATTGACAATTCTGCTATTCGAAAAGAAATAAACAATATTTTACCACAACTTGCAAAAGACAATCAGATTTCGGAGATATATCAAGGTAAATACAAATTAAAATCGAAAGGTGGTTATGTCATCGGTAAGGTTGACCTTACCCAAAAAGGAGCCGGATTTATTATTTGCGACGATAGGGAAGAAGACATATTTGTTAGTCAAAGCAACCTAAACCAAGCACTTAATGGCGACTTGGTAAAAGTATATTTATATGCACAAAAAAAATCGGAACAAGCCAAAGGTGAAGTTGTTGAAATTATTGAGCGCTCGAAAAAGAATATAATCGGAATTATTGAAATATCGAAAAATTATGCTTTTGTTGTTAGTCCAAAAAAACAAATGCCATACGATATTTTTGTACCACCCAGTAAATTAAAAAAGGCAAAAAACGGACAGAAAGTAATTGTACGAATTACACATTGGCCAAAAAATTTTAAAAATCCTTTTGGCGAAATTGTCGAAATACTAGGAAACCCGGGTAACAACGAAACAGAAATGCATGCTATTCTTGCAGAATTCGATTTACCAATTAAATTTCCGGAGAATATAGAACAAGCTGCAAATAGAATATCAGATAAAATAACAAAAGAAGATATTAGTGAAAGACGCGACTTTAGAGATACAACAACAATAACTATCGACCCCGACGACGCTAAAGATTTTGATGATGCATTATCGTTAAAAAAACTTAAAAACGGAAATTACGAAATTGGAATACATATTGCCGATGTAAGTCATTATATTAAAAAAGATTCTATTCTCGATAAGGAAGCATACAAAAGAGGAACATCGGTTTATTTGGTCGACAGAGTAGTACCAATGTTACCTGAACGTTTGTCGAATGGCATTTGTAGCTTACGTCCAAACGAAGATAAACTTTGCTATAGTGCTGTGTTCGAAATCGATGATGATGCTAATATTCGTAATGAATGGTTCGGAAGAACAATTATTAATTCGAACCGACGATTTACCTACGACGAAGCACAAAATATTATAGATACCGGTAAAGGCGATTATTACGAAGAAGTGCTAATAATGAATAAAATAGCACAAATACTCCGCAAAAAACGATTCGATAACGGATCGATTGCTTTCGAAAGAGCAGAGGTAAAATTCAACTTAGACGAAAAAGGAAATCCATTAGGCATTTTCTTTAAAGAACATAATTTATCGAACGAGCTAGTTGAAGAATTTATGCTTCTGGCAAATAAGAAAGTAGCTGAATATGTTGGGAAAGTAGAAAAAAACAAAAAAGCTAAAACTTTTGTTTATCGAATACACGATAAACCCAATCCCGAAAAACTCGAAACATTTTCGAAATTTATTACAAAATTTGGATATAAAATCAATACCGAATCACAAGAGAAGATTACAAATTCGGTTAATAAATTACTTCTACAAGTAAAAGGAGAAAAAACTCAGGATATTATAGAAACTCTAGCTGTTCGTTCAATGTCGAAAGCAGAATATTCTACTCATAATATAGGTCATTACGGATTATCATTCAAATATTACACACACTTTACTTCTCCTATTCGACGATATCCCGATATTATGGTACATCGCTTACTTAGTCATTATTTGAACAATGGGAAATCGAAAAGTCAGGAAAAATACGAGACAAAATGTAAAGATAATCTTGAGATGGAAAAACGTGCAGCAGAAGCCGAAAGAGCATCAATAAAATATAAACAAGTAGAATTTCTAAAAGACAGGGTAGGAGAAGAGTTCGAAGGCATTATCTCGGGCGTTACCGAATGGGGTGTTTATGTAGAACTTAACGACAACAAATGCGAAGGCTTAGTACACATACGTGAACTAGATGACGATTTTTACATATTCGACGAACCCAACTATCGCTTATTAGGTAAAGAAACTAAAAAGTCGTACCAACTTGGCGATAATATAAAAATTAAAATTGCTCGTGCCGATCTTGCTCTAAAACAACTCGATTTTGTTTTGGTATAGTAAACTACAATGTCTTTTAGGTTTTTATAAATCTTGAAGACTTGTTTTAAAATAATAATTAATAACCTTCTATAAACTTAGAATCTTTATTCTATGTTCTAATAATTCCTTAAAATTATCTTTAAAATTAGACTTTAAAAAAGATATTTCTATTAAATCGAAGCATGATGAAATTGCATTTCTTAATTCATTAAGTGTTTTATTCACTATTTTTGTATTAAGTTGTAATCTTTCGTAAGCAAAATAACTAACTAATATAGCATAATTTAAATTCTTTCGTTTACCCATAAGACTCAATGCCGACTCTTCTATATCTTTTCCTAATACAATGCTTGAATTAAGGAAATCGTAAGCAGGAGCCAATTCGATTTTATCATTTTTGGTAATTAAAGAATAATTTTTCAAATGCATATCTTCATTTCCTATCAAGAAATTAAATAAAAATCGTTTATAAAATTTCATTTTTTCTACTTGCGGAAATGTGCAATAATAGTCGATTAATTTTATAATTTTTTCTACCGAATACTCATATTTAGTAGATCTTTTTTCTCCTGCCAATTGTGCAAAATCTTCTAAAGGCAACTTGTTATTTTTTCCAAATCTATCGAATCGTTTTATAAAATACGATAAGCTACCATCTTTTGAATATACCAAGCCATGAATAGGTGTATAAATGCCACATTTTGCTGCCATTTTCATTGTCAAATCTTCATTTTCGGGCAATTGCGGATAAATATGATGCTGGGGCTTAATAATATATTTTCCATTTATATCTACAATTTCAAATTTTGCTTGTTTAAAATTTAAAATAGCACTTAATTTCGGCTGCACTCCCTGAATTGACATTTTTGTCGAACGCACAGCAGCTTCATGCCTTTGTTCTTCGGCAGAATAATTAATATTATTTAAATCGCTAAGATTTCGTGAAAGCAATTTTAATCCTTTTAAAGAATATTTTCCTTCGCAAAGCTCATAGGTAATAGGACAGCGATTCATAATAATTCCTCCACACTAACAGCACCAACAAGATCGGCTCCTATAGTAATAAGTTGACTAAAATAATCGTTTTTATCTAATTTTTTAATTCTTAACAAACCATCAAGCTGAATCCCTTCAGGTAGCAAGCCATCAAAAAAAGAAGGAAAAGAATTAAAAACAAATTCTTTGTCAGCGATTGGCATTGTTAAAGAAATTGGCTCTTCTGTATAATTTTTAGCGTAAGAAAATTTGTAATTCTCATTCTTCTCAAGTTCAATTAAATATCCTGCTAATTTCTTATGCATGTAAACTTTAGCTGTTCTCATATTCTTGATTATATTTATCCATTAAAGGACTATTTAATAATAAAGTAATATTTAATGCTTCTAATATTTGAATAATTGATTTGAATTGAACCGTATCTTTCCCCTTTTCTATATCGAAAACAACAGTTTTTCCAATATCAGCAATATCGGCTAATTCTTTTTGACTTAAGCCCGCTTTTTTTCTGTGATATTTTATAATATCTCCAATATTTTTAATATTTTTCATAATAAATTACCGCTTAAACGGTAAAAATAAACTATTTTTTACAATTATACAATTATAGCAAGTTATTAACTGCACATTTTACTGTTATAACAGTAAAATATGCAGTTAATAACTAAGAATAAAAATTCAATTATAAATTTTCTGTTTAAATAATAAATTAAAATTGTTCGTGCCAATCTTGCTCTAAAACAATGCTAAGATAATTATGTAAACTTAACTACAATAACTCCGTCAAAAGTTTAAATACTGACAAAGTTTTTTAATAATTAAAACTATAGCAAGATATAACAATACACGAATTCGATATAAAACTAAATCTGCAATCTTAAATTTAATTTTGTAACTTTATAAACAACAATATTTCAATTTATTGTATATACTAATTTTACAAATTATGAAAACTATTTTATTTGTATCAATATTATTAATGAGTTTTTCTTCGGCAAATTCGCAAATATTCAAAACACTTAAAAAAATATCGAAAACCGAAACCTTTAAAAATATCAAAAAAGGAACTCTCGATATATTAGAAGACTCAAAAGCTAAAGCCGATATTGATTTTAATTATGCCGTATCGTTTAGCGATAATTCGGGTATGTACGAATCGGAAGAGAAATTAAGTAAATATCGTTCACTGGCTATAGTTGCCTTAAAATCGGACGATTTAAGCAATTTTACTCCCAAAGAAAAAGCACAAAACCTAAACGAATTAGGTGAAAGATTTTACTCTTCGAACCGTTTCAGACCGGCAGAACTTGCATTTTTTAGTGCCTTTGGCATATACGAATATAATCTTATTACCGACACAAAAGATGCCGCTCTCACAATTAGTAATATCGGGCTGGTATTACATTCAACCGGAAAGTACAATTTAGCCGAACAATATACACAAAGAGCTTTAGAAATTAGTAAAAATGTATTAAACGACGACAAAGCTTATGCTACAGAACTTAATAATCTGGCTGTATTATATAAAGATATGGGTAAATATAACGAATCGGAAAAATTAATAAATCAGGCTTTAGATATAAACAAAAATATAGAAGGAACAAGTAGTCTTGCTTATGCTTTTTGCTTAAACAACAAAGCAATATTATTTCAAAATATAGGACGTTACAATAAGGCTAAAGAAATGCTTAACGAATCGATTGATATAGCATCGATGTACCTTAAAGATAAATCGCCAAACTTTATTCGATTAAAAGTAAATCTTGCTCTCTTAAACCAATTGATGAACAATCTCGATAGGGCAGAAGTTCTATATTTAGAATGTTTATCGTTACAAGAAAAACGACTTGGACATAAACATCCCGACTATGCGGCTTTACTACGAAACTTAGCTTCTCTTTATCAGATAAAAGGCGAATACGACAAAGTTGAAAAATATTTGCTTGAAGCTGCCAATATATATAAAGTAAAATTTGGAAGTAAAAATCAATTATATGCTAAAACAATTTCTGAATTAGCAGTATTCTATCAGTTTACAGGGAATCTTACTCAAGCAGAAACATTGCTTAACGAAGCAATAGAAATTCAAAGTAAACGCTTAAGCTCGCATCATCCCGATTTTGTTGCTACAAAAGAAAACTTGGCTATTTTATATTGGCAAAAATCTGATTACCAGTCAGCTTATAGTACATACAAAGAAGTTCTTGATGAATATATTTATCAAATAAATACATATTTTACTCCTATGAGCGAAGATGAAAAATCGCGTTTCTGGGAAAAAATTCATCCTAAATTTTTACGCTTTTATGCTTTTGCCAATCAAGCTAATAACGATATACCCAAAATAAGTAAAGATGTATATAATTATCATATCGCTACCAAAGCATTATTATTAAACTCTACCAGCAAAATAAAAAACAAAATCCTTAATAGCGGAAATCAGGAATTAATAACAAAATATACCGAATGGACCGATACAAAAAAATATCTATCGAAATTATATACCTTATCAGCAGAAGAATTACAAGATCAAAATATTAATATCGATTCAGTAGAATATAATGCAAATAAAAAAGAAAAAGAATTATCGCAATTATCTGCCGATTTTGCTCAAGGTGTTTCGGGTGAACAAATAAAATTCGATGATATAAAATTGGTTTTAAACGATAATGAAGCAGCTATAGAACTTATACGATTTACTAATTATAAAGCTCTAAAAATCGACACATCAACTTACTATCTTGCTTTAGTTATTAATAAAAACTGTGAATATCCCGAGATGATTTGTTTCTCAAATGGTAATGAATTAGAAACTACCAATATAAAAAAGTACAGAAGATCTATGCAAAGAGCTTTCGAGACAAATAATTTTTACGATATTTTCTGGAAACCAATAGAAACACCGACAATTACTTGTAATAAATTATATCTATCCTTAGATGGGATATATAATCAAGTAAATATTAACACCTTACAAGACAGTAACAAACAATTTGTAATCGACAAAAAAGATATCGTATATCTTACAAACACAAAAGATTTAATACACCTTAAAGAAAAAGAGTTATCATCCTTATCGAAAACAAAAAATGCTGTATTGTTTGGCAATCCAAACTATGCTTTAAACTTAAATTGGGACGAAGTTAAAGATATGCCTTTACCTGAACTTCCGGGAACAAAAATCGAAATAGAAAAAATTAATAATATATTAAATGAATATTCCTATAACTCAAAAACATATTTAAAAAACGAAGCAACAGAATCGGAAATAAAACAATTAAATCAACCAGACATTCTGCATATAGCTACTCATGGCTTTTTTCTTGAAGATACCAAAACCGATGCTACAGAAAAAATATTTGGTATCGACCCAATTAAAGCAGCAGCCAATCCATTATTACGCTCGGGATTAATGTTTGCAGGTGCCGACAATACTATTCAGCAAATTGGAAAAAGAGAAAACAAAAAAACTGACGATGGAATACTAAATGCTTACGAAACAATGCTACTTAATCTCGACAACACCAGACTTGTTGTATTAAGTGCTTGTGAAACCGGCTTAGGAGAAATAAAAAATGGGGAAGGAGTATATGGTTTACAAAGAGCCCTACAAATAGCCGGTTCCGAGAATATTATTATCAGCCTTTGGCAAGTTAGCGACGAAGTAACACAAAAACTAATGACCCATTTTTATAAATACTATTTAGAAACAGGGAATACTTCTGAAGCATTTAAAAAATCGCAGATGGAAATTAAAAAACAATATCCCGCACCATTTTATTGGGGAGCCTTTATTTTGGTAAACAATTAGTAATTTAAGACTCCGCCGGAGATTTCGAAATTTTATTTGTAAATTAATTTAAGACTCCGTCAGGTCTTTCAGACCCTGATGGGTCGGGTTGGTTATTAAGCCAACAAAGTCTTTTTTTTTGACTTGTCGGAGTTTTGTGTTTTTGATGGCAAATATTTTAAAATGAATGCCCATATATTTACCTAACTACAGGAGTTATATTTTGAAATCAATTTGTTTGCCCCGAACCCTAAAGGGAGCAAATTGATTTTACTCACAAAGTTCGTGAGCTAAAGGTTCTTCACTCCCTTTAGGGATGGGGCAAATGAAGAAAATCAATCTCTAACTAGGTAGGTACACGGCTAGTCATTATTTTAAATTATCTAAATAATTGTATTTTTATCATTCAAACCGGTATACTTTTCAATTATTATAGTGGGTATTTTTTAATTAATAAGACTCCATCAGGTCTTTCAGACCCTGATGGGTCGGCTTGGTTATTAAGCCAACAAAGTCTTTTTTTTGACTTGTCGGGGTTTTGTGTTTTTGGTGACAAATATTCTAAAATGAATGCCCATATATTTACCCAACTACAGGAGTTATATTTTGAAATCAATTTGTTTGCCCCGAACCCTAAAGGGAGCAAATTGATTTTACTCACAAAGTTCGTGAGCTAAAGGTTCTTCATTCCCTTTAGGGATGGGGCAAATGAAGAAAATCAATCTCTGAATTAGGTGAGTACACAGATAGTCATTATTTTAAATTATCTAAATAATTGTATTTTTATCATTCAAACCGGTATACTTTTCAATTATTATAGTGGGTATTTTTTAATTAATAAGACTCCATCAGGTCTTTCAGACCCTGATGGGTCGGCTTGGTTATTAAGCCAACAAGGTTTTTACTTTTTATTACTTTTATATTTTTCTAACTACAGACAATACAATAAAGGCTTGTGAAGAATCACCTTCAATAATCGAAGATTCAAGATAAAATTTCCCTCTTTCATTCGGATTAAATTGAAAACTTTTATATTCTTTCGAGAAAGGAGGAAAAGTTGTATTCCAAAGTACTGAATCTTTATCATTAACAAAATTAACTATAAAGTTATTTTTATTAATCCCCTTATTAAGCACAAATACTCTAAATTCTATACTTGGAAATATAATCATTGGATATTCATCTTCAAGCACCTTGTTTGAAAGTTTAGTTTCTAGGGTTTTTAATATTTTTACTACTTTCTTTTCTTCACTTAAATATGCTTCTTTTTTCTTTGTTTCCCAGTTATCCTGCGACAGAGAAAAAGCAAAAATCAATATAAAAATTTGTAAAAAAGTTGTCATTAACTCAATATTTTTTTTATAATTTCATTACGATATTTTTCTTTCATAATTTCATTTTCTATTGAAACTCCTTGTAAAACTACATTTTTATCTATAATTAAAAAAGTATCATATGCAATATTAATAGGAATTTTGTTTATTTTATGAAATTTAAAATCATCAACAAAAACTATAAACAGGTTATCTACACGTTCTATTTTAGGTTCCATATTCTTAATAAACCAATCATAATTATCAATATCTATATAAATAATAATTTTTATATCTTCTATTAAAAAATTATTCTTGAAATCTTTCCATAAACTAATTTTTCTTATACATTGGTCGCAAGTTCCTATTATTGTAGAAATTATCATTACATCAGATTCTAACTCACTTGAATTAATTTTTTTAATTCCCGATTTTGTTATTATTAATGAACTATCTGGCAACTCAATATGTTTATCAATAATATTATCAGATTTTTCTTGCGATGATTTCTCTTGTATGCAAGCAAAGAAACTAAACAAAATTCCAATAAAAAAAATATTAAATTTTACAAATCGTTTCATTAAAATTAGAATTTAGGTAAATCGTACACTGCAAATAAATAATCATTCTCTGCCGGAATTGCAACTAACTTATTATTAAGAATTATAATTTTAGTTACTTCCATGTCTAAATCGTATTTTACAACCGGAATCCCATTAATATCAAAAACAAATAATTGTCGAAAATAGTTGGGCACTATACTATAATCTACACGCCTAGTAGCAGGTAAACCAGAATATAGTGAAAATATATGATCATCATAAATTAATGGTTTATAACCATATGCGTGTAAATCTTTTGAAGTATGTCTCCATCCATATTTTGGCACAAAAGTATGGTGTTGTTCAATAAAATCCGGACCTACTGTTTTTCTTATAGTTTTACCACAGGTATCCATTACCAATATTTTATCCCAAAAATTGAAAGAAAATATCAATCTGTTATGTTTCTCCGAAATAATAAAATTGTTTTGAAACAATGTTGCAACTCCCCAGCATGGTTCATCTTCTTTTTTTGTATAAATATAATCTCCTATTTCATTTATTTTTATTCCATTTTTATTAAAAACAGTTAACATATGAGAGCATCCCACACTTGCATACAAAAGTTTTTTCTTGCTATCTATTTTATAGTCAGACAAATATCCTATTTCGTCAGGTAGCTCTTTTAAAAAAGTATGTAATTGGGGAGTTTCTAATTGAAATAATTTGTCTATCTCATAATATGATATTCTTCTTTTACCAAAATCATATATATATATATTTCCATCGTCTATATATAATCCTGCCGGACTTACAATTTCATTAGGTCCTTTACCGGTATTTCCAACAGATAAAATATGCTTGAAATCATTTCCGTCAAATATTTCTAATACACTTTTCCCTGCAGAGTGTGTAGTAAAAATGTATTTACCATCGGTAACAATATGATTGAATTTGTAGGGAAGATTAGATCCATATTTATCAACACTCTCTAACTTCTCTGTCTTTGGAAACTCGCTAAATGTGTAATTTTTCTTGTCTTTATTACAAGAAACAAAAAACACAACTATCAGTATTAAAGTAAGTCTTTTAATCATGAAATATAATTTATTAAATAATAAAAATACCAGTCATTAATTGTTTATAATGACTGGTAATAATATAATAGTAATTATTGGGGTGTGCAAATTATTTCATCTTCTACAAACATAGGTAACATACCGTAACAACAACCTTCGTCGAAACAAGCATCTGGTATTCCATCTTTTGCAGCAGATGCAGTAGCTTTTTCAACTTTTAAATTACCATTACTACTAAATGTTAAATTTACAGCAAGTGCTGAACTAAAAATGGCAAATACAAGAATAATTTTTGTAAATTTTTTCATTTTGTGACTTTTTTTTAAATTAATAATTAAATTTAAAGTATTGCAATACTATTTAATTGAAATTTCAAATACGAAATTAATTGAAATTTTTAGTTTTACCCCCCGCTATATGTTTTACAACATATCTGTATTAATTGCATCAAAAATAACTCTCCTATACTTGTAAACAAAGAAGCTATGGTCTCAATAAAAAATAAAAAAACAATATAATGCATCATTTTATTGGGGAGCCTTTGTTTTGGTAAACAATTAGTAATTTAAGACTCCGCCGGAGATTTCGAAATTTTATTTGTAAATTAATTTAAGACTCCGTCAGGTCTTTCAGACCCTGACGGGTCGGGTTGGGGTATAAACCTAAATGTCAATTTGTCATAATTTATCTGCGGCTCATACAAATTCGTAATATAATTATATTCCTTCAATAAATTTTCTATGTCAATTTTACCACTTATCTACACTGGCATATATATTGATATGTAGATGTTTTTATTGTTGAATTTTAATTTAAAAAACATAACTATGTTAATGACTAATTTAAAGCACATTGAAAGTGCTGACGAACACAAAAAATTTATCGAGGAAAACGAAAATGTAATGATTTGTGCCGGTAGAATGGGTCCAATGTGTCTTCCTGTTTACGATATAATGGAAGAAATAGAAGACGACTATACAAATGTAAAATTTGCCGATATGGAATTTGATATTCCTGATGCACACGTAATACGTAATGCTCCTGAATGTGCAGGTTTTATGGGATTACCATTTACAATGTATTACAAAAACGGAAAAGTTGTAAAAGCAACAACCAGTATTCAAGATATGGATCAAATAACAGAAATTCTTAACGACAATTTTGGAAAAGCTGAATAAATAAATTAATAATTATGGACGAAATTTTTGATGTAATTATTCTTGGTGCCGGACCTGCAGGTTTATCTGCAGGTATCTACACCTCGAGAGCAAGACTAAAAACACTGATTTTAAATGAGGGAACAACAGGGGGACAAGTAATACTAACTCACGAAATTGCCAACTATCCTGGTGTTGAAACTATTCCGGGTTACCAGCTTATAAATACAATGAAAAAGCAAGCCAAAAGTTTTGGTTGTAAGATAAAAGCAAACTTAAATATCACCAATATTAATCTTAATAACGATATTAAAGAAATAGAAGTAAACTCGAAAGATACTTACAAGGCAAAATCTGTTATTATTACAACAGGAGGAAAGCCGCGGTCGCTTGGCATTAAAGGTGAAGACGAGTTTAAGGGCAAAGGCGTTTCTTACTGTGCAACTTGCGATGGCGACTTTTATACCGACAAAGAAATTGTTGTTATTGGGGGTGGAAATTCTGCATTAGAAGAAGCCGATTCTTTAACAAAATATGCAAGTAAGGTTACTATAATACATCAATTCGACCATTTTCAGGCTACTCAATATTATGTAGATAAAGCTAAAGCAAATCCGAAAATAAATTTTATTATGGAATCGGAACCTCGCGAAATTTTGGGTGGTCAATCGGTTAATAAAATAAAAATAGAAAATCTTAAATCGGGAGAATTCTCAGAAATTGTTATCGATGGTGTATTTATCTTCGTTGGATATGTTCCGGGAACCGATAAATTTAAAAATCTTATAGAACTAACAGATAGAAACGAAATAGTTACCGATACAGAGATGAAAACCAGTGTTAACGGCGTTTTTGCTGCCGGCGATTGTATAAAAAAACGTTTCAAACAAGTATCAACAGCTGTTGGGGATGCTACTGTTGCAGCACTTAGCTCTATCGAATATATTAACAATTCTATTAATTAGCATATAAAAACTATCAAGGTTAAGCGATTATTTACTGCGTTAAAATTGCTTAAGCTTAATATTATTAAAGGTGTTGTTAATTTATTTAGCAACACCTTTTTTAGTACAAGACAATCTAACTAACTTTAATTATATTTAAAGTATTTTTATATTCAAGAAAACTCATTCAACTTGGTTCGACAATGCCATCATTAGGGATACTAAAGCATTCCAACGGTCCTTGGGTATGAAGCATGGCGGGTTTTTTGCCTTGTTTCCCTATCCCCGATTAATAAAGTTAAAAACAACAAAAATTATCAAAACACCACTGCACCCCACATGTTTTATGACCCGATGTTATAAATTAATCGCAACACCAACTTTGTCAGTTTAGTAGATATTATCAACGAAGTTCTAAAATTGTTTTAGTTTTTAGAAAGGCAATCCTTATGCCTTGAAAAAGCAATTATTTTTTCCAAAGTGGTTCATTTTCCCAATTAACAGAAAATGCCATTGCACGTGTATCAACGTTAGGATATTTCTTTAATAATTCTTTAAACCTTTCAATTATTGTATGTTTTGGATTAATAGTATTCATAAAATATACAATCATTGACAATGTAAAGTAAGTTTTATTATTAGGAACAGTTTTATCCACTAACCACTGATTGAATGTTTTTCTTGGAACTAATGGTTGTATTCTCATTATTCTATTCCATAAACGAGTATGATGCGCACAAACATTCCTGATATAAACTATGCAGTGTATCCACGAAGAAAATACAGTATCATTTAATCCAAAGAATTTGGCAATTTCTTGCTTATCTTTTCCTGATACAAAATTACTATAGAGACTTGATAATGTCCCAAATGAAGATATTTCAAATATCATCCAACTTGGTGGCAATTCATCAGAATAGTTTTTTTTAAAAGCTTTTACAAAATCTTCATCACTTCTGTTATACTCACTAATAATTTTATCAAGTGTCTCATTGTGCTTATAACTATTCTTAAAATTGGCAGTGTCTTTATACCAAAATGGACCACGGTTATGAGAAAGGATGTAAATCATTTTTGCACGAATTGCAATTTCAATTTTCTCCAGTTCTCTTGTAACAAGCATTCTTAATTCTCTGTCAAATTTATATAGATTAAAAACTGCTTCAAAACTTGAATTTTCCTTAAATTTATGATTTTTTTTATCGATAAGAAAAGGATATCAATAACCACTTAACCTATAATAACTTATTACTTCAAGAAGATGTAGAGCTTTCTGCTCATCTTCAATGATTAATCCACGTACTTTAAGTTGATTTAATTGGTCAGCGTAAGTTATTGCTGTTTTTGAATATAACTTCTTACTCATTTTCTTATAAATAAAAAGCTCACCCTGAGCGCGCTGTGCAAATGAGAAGCGGGGTAAGCATGTTGATGCAAATATAATGATATTTTTATATAAAAAGCAAATATTAAATACACAAAAACAATATATAAGCATTATAACTAATTACATAAGCAGCCGAAAGATGCTATGCGCGTAAAGAAAAACTAAAACAATTTTCTATCATATTTACCGAATCAATCTCGATAAATTTAGTGTCTAACAGCACGAATGAATTAAACTTTCATTGTCAAAAAGAAATTACTTTTCAAAAGTACAAAAGCTATCAGAGTGCGAAAAAAAACTCTTAAATTATTTACTTGTCAAAAAAGCAGAATTGCTTGATTTCCCGCTAGCGCGGATTTGTAATCCGGGCTAATGTATAAATATAAAAAATAATGTCAGATAAATATAAAATACAAGATAAGGATAAAGCATACCTGCCAGCCGTCAATACAGGCTTTGTAACATTAACAATTATTGGTTGGATAGATGTATTTACAAAAAAAGAACAAAAATTAATTATATATGGATAGGAATGTACAAGGCACGGATTACAAATCCGCACCAGCAGTATCCTATTTATTGTATGCTACCTTTTATTCATCTTCCATTCGAGTAATTTGTTTTAAATCATTAACTCCAGAATATTTTAATATTACTGTTCCGACAAATCTAGGTAAGCACTTATATAAGTTTATTTTATTCAGATGTTCTCTGTTTTCACTAATAGGTCTACCATGAAAAATGGAATCTCTTAAAGTCTTTAATTCCAGAAAATTTAAGTCAAACATTTTCGGGTCAATATCAATATAATCAAATAGACTTTGGAATTGATTTATCATTGAAACGACCTTAATCGGAGTAAGTTTATATTTAATTTCACTTTGAAAGAGTTCTTTGTCTTCATCAGATATTATTTTAGTTATGTTTTCTAGTGTTTTTTTAATAAACTTATCAGTTTGTGTTTTACTTAAATTGAAACTATACTCTTCAGTAACTTTTTTTAAGTTTGGTGTTTCACTAGCTTTTTCTGTTTCTATCTTTTTTTCTAAAATATATTGATTTCTAACTTGTTCTAGTATGTTATAGAGAATCATAAATTTAGATTCTCCACTTGTTTTTAAAGAATAATTAAATCGCTCAATAATTTTTTTAAAAAAAGTTAAATTTTCTAATAAGTGGTAAGAATCGATATTCCTAATTAAATTCATTGGGTTTTGAAAAAAATCCCAACGAAATAAACCGTGAAAATCATTGACGTTGTTGTTTGACACATCTTTGATTTCGATATGAAGTTGGTCTTTTGTATATATTCTTGAAAGAGAATATTCTATATTTTCAAGGGAATAGAAAGAATAAAGGGCACATATTAATTCAATATGATTTTTTATTTCAGATTCGGTTAAGTCATTATATTTTATAGTTAATCTAGGTTCTTTTTGAATAGATATTTTTTCTAAATGATTTTTAGTGGAATTAAAAAAGTTATGCTCTGGTTTGAAGGAAATGTCACCAAATTTAATATGGTTTTTAACTTTATTTTCTGGCTTCCACTTGTATTCTTCATTACTCCAAGGGAAGTTATAATTATACTGGTAGTTCATTTCAATTAGACCAAAAGCCTGTTGATTTAAATAAAATTCACTTGGTGATTTTTCAGAATTTTGGTATGTTTTCTTTATTCCCGTTAATTTTATTGTGAAATATTTTAAATTGAATTCATAAAAAGAAGTAGAGTTTTCCATTCCTTTACATTTATAATCTAAAAAATTTATTTCAAGTAAGGTTTTTGGTTTGATAATTTCTATTACTTGAAATTTGTCTAATAGATTTAAATCTTTATTATGATTCCATTTCATTATTTTTTCACCTAAATACTCTTTGTCATCAAAGAAAATTTTAAATTGAATTTCATTATTATTATTTTTATCAATTACTAATTCGGTTTGATAAATTTTAGCACTTTTTTGTTGATTAGGAAAAGATTCATCTAAATCGTCAATATTTATTTTCAGTTTAAAAAAAGTTCTATTTTCCATAATTAACTGATTATTATAATATTGTTTAGGTGTTCGTTAAGATACATAGTTTACAAAAGTTAAAGATTAGACTTTACACTAAATTAGTTTCTAACCTTGTCGATTGTTCTTTATTTCTTAATTCATTTTCATTAAAGAAACCTAAAAATACGTTTCTATAAAATACTTTCCAAATTCCATTACCTAAATCTTCAATACCTACATATTTACCTTTCAAAGCAGCTGTTAAATACACCCAATAATAAGACTTCCATCTGATAGCTCCATTTTGAGTTACTTTTAATATTTTCATATTGGATTCATAACCCGCTAGCGCGGATTTGTAATCCGGGCTAATGTATAAATATAAAAAATAATGTCAGATAAATATAAAATACGAGATAAGGATAAAGCATACCTGCCAGCCGGCAATACAGGCTTTGTAATATTAAAAATTGTTGATTGGATAGATGTATTTACGAAAAAAGAATAAAAATTAATTATATATAGATAGGGATATAAAAAGCCTGGATTACAAATCCGCACCAGCAGTGTGTTACACACTGTTATTTTTCTTTATATACAAACCCTAAAAATCTTTTTTCTTTTGTGAAGTTTGCTTTTCTATGAGCCGTAATGTCAAGATTAATAAGATTTCGTCTTTCTTCATTTTCAATTTTATCTCTGTTTAATGTTAATATGTATTGAAAATCATTCGGGAATTTCTCTTCTTGATTTGCTAAATAATTCAAACTTTGAACTAATGTATCTTGGTCAACATCAAAAATATTGTCGTGAATTAATAATCTTGGGTGTCTTTCTTTTGTGTATTCATTAAACATTAAAGCCATATCATAAATAAAAACCTTTGTTCTTTCAACACTATGACTTCCATCATCAAATATTCGCATTTCAAAATCAATATAATCCTTACTGCTTGAAGATTTTTTTGTATCTATGAAAAAAGAAGCTTCTTTATTATTCATTATGATTTCGTGAATATTAAGAATGGTTTGTTCAAAACTATTTTTAATCGTTTCGTTTTCTGTTAATTGCTTATTTATTTTAAGTTTTAATTCATCTAAACGCGGTTTCAAAACATTTTTTTTATGTTTGTCTGCTTCATCAAAAGCAGTCATCTGATAACGTATTTTATTTAATTCTTCACTTTTTTTGTTGTAAACACTTAATCCCGTTTTTAAATTTTTAAGAATTTTACCGTTATCAATAGTTTTCAGTATTTCTGAATATTTTTTATCCTTTTCACCTATTTTAATCGCTGTTTGATTTAATTCTGCTGTTAGTTTTCCAAGTTTTTTATTAACAATATTATTTCTGAAATTATCTATTTTGGCTTTGAATATTTCAAGGTCTGATAGAGAATTTTCAATTAAATCACCTAATCCTTGTTTAAATTGGTTATAAAGAATTGATATTTCTGTTTTACTTATACTTTCTGGTTTCGGTAATGATTGAATTTTCTTTATTTCATATTTAAGTGCTTTTTGTCTTGTCCTTAAACTTTCTAATTCTATTTCTAAGTTTATCAAATCTTTTTGAACACTTTCAAATGCTTCATTACTCCGTAAACCTTCTATTGCCTTATTGAGTTTTTTTACTTCATCATCCAAAGCATTTATTTTCGCACGAATATCAGTTAATTTTAAGCTCTTATTTTCTGTAATATCATTTTTTAGTTTTCTTAGATATATCGTTTGTTTATCAATTTCTTTAAAAACTTTTTTAAAATCTCTGTATATACTTATGTCAAAACCTAATAAATATAAATGAGGTATAAAATCAGATGGAATTCTTTTTTTTGTGTCAAAAGTATTTATTAAATCCTTAAATTCAGAACGTTCATCTCGTATTATTGGTGAAAGTAATTGCCTGAAAGAAGGAAAAATTGATTTATTAGTTTGATTAATAAAAAGCATATTTTGAAGATAATCAGATGCTTCGGAAATAGTATTTAAAAATATCTCTTGATTTTCTTTAATTATAAGAATGTTATCAGCGTTGTCTCTTTTTCTAATTATAGAAAGATTTGTTTCATTAATTTTTATGTCAAGTATTATTTTTGTATCAAGGGGAAATTCTTTTTCAGGAATTTTCATAACTCTACTATCTTCTTTTCCTTTCAATAAACAAAAATTAATAAATTCTATACACATAGATTTACCAACACCATTCGTTTTTTTGCTTTTGTCTGATTTATCGCCAATAATAATATTAACACCAGTATCGAATATGATAGGCTCAAAATATTCCGGTTCTGTATATAATTTTTTTAACAGTATCATATTTTATAAACATAAGGTTCTTTAAAATCAATTATTTTGCAAGAATAAAGAAACATAAGAGCAAAAACAATGTGTCTGTAACTAATTATATTTTGCTTTTGAAGATTTTCAGTAATTTCAAATATAGTAATTTTGTCCTTTTTAGTTTCTTTTAGCTGTTGTAAAACTAACGAACCAACATAAACTGCTGATGTTTTTATATTTTCATCTTTTGAAACTAACATTTTTTATTCTTTTGGGTTTGGAAAAACATTGCAATTAATCAGTTCGTCTAACAAATAAAATTCAATAGCAAATCTATCATAATTTGTATTTGATGAGCTTATTTCTTTTTCAAAATAGATGACTAAATCATTTAAAGCATCTTTTGGATTGTTTGAATGTTTTGCCAAATAATCATCACTCAAAATTTGTAGATATACATTCATCTTATTTACTCTAACACCGTCTATTCCTGATGTTTCTTTCGCTTGAATTAATGTTCCTGCATAATTTGGATATAATTTTCCATATTTATTCATCAAAAAATCAAAATGGTCAGAAAAACGAAGTCGTTTATTATCGGGGTCGCTTTCTTCATTTATTTCTGCTTTTTTGTAGTTGTTATCATCACTTAAATATTCAATCATTTTTATAATGGTAATAACTTCATTTGATTTTGATTTTTTCGTATTGATTTTTATGTCAACCTCACTCTCTAAAAAATCAACGATTGGTTCAAGTTGTTCAGCTTTATACCCCTTAAACTTATTCATTATATCATTTATATCAACAATGTCAGTTTCTTTATTAAATGAGAACAAGCCCCCTTTTGTAAAATCAGTTTTTGGATATTCTAATTTCTCTTTACCAATTAACAACATAATTAATTGATTATATTCATCATAATCAGGATTTTTATAAAATCCTTCTATTGTATCGTGTATTTTTGTCGTATCATTTCGAGATGTAACTTGTATAGCAATTTTGTTCTCAATATCAACTAAGTCAATACTATCTACATTTTTCTTTATTTCGTTTAAATTTTTCAGATTATAGCCATAAAATTTAAGTAAATCTTTATAAAAATCTTCTGCAATAATATTATAATCAGTCATATTGATACTATTTAACTGCTCTATTTCAAGTCTAAGAATAGCTAAACTATGATTGATTTGTTTTATATATTTATCGCGTTTATTCATTTCTATTTATAAAAACTATTGTCGTAAAATTACATAAAATTTATATAATTCAATTTAGTACATGACAAAAAATATAAATCTTTGATATTCAATAAGATAAGTGTCAAAAAATTTGGTTAAGACGTTGATTTTCAGTATATTAGAAGAATAATTTCACA
>Ga0190304_1000072_pt1 | contig 43660 bp, 49 predicted proteins | sample 48700712_MG_FD_161670 | JGI IMG/M metagenome (GOLD analysis project Ga0190304, IMG submission 161670) | Hydrothermal vent sediment bacterial communities from Southern Trench, Guaymas Basin, Mexico - 4870-07-1--2_MG | ecosystem: Environmental > Aquatic > Marine > Hydrothermal vents > Sediment ...
CTTCCATGCCAGCGTATACGCCAAATGCCTTCTCTATCCTCTTTATCCTTGCCATCCTTTTCACGATGAATTTCAAAACCTTGTTGTCCAGAACCCTGTTCAGATAATCTATGATTTCAGCCTCATTCATTTCCTTTTTCTCCATATCACCTCAACCCCCTTTGTTTTGAAGATAATTTCCATACTTTAACCTTTTCAGTCTATAACCTGACCCATCTACAGGAGGTAGCAAACTCAATCTCATTTTTAGTCACCTCTTGTTTAGAGAATCTACGCTCCATTTCCATATCTATCTCTTCTACCCTTATATCCATCAAATCAAGGGGTTTATCAACATCAACTCCTCTTCTCATCGCCCATTTTTTTATACTTTGTACAACAAGTCTTGAACCTAGCTTTGCGAGCGGTAGAAACATTACAAGATTTGGATTTTCCTTTGTCACTCTTTTCAACCCCCTGTCAACCTCATAAGCAAGGTGCCGCCATGCGTGATAGATGTGCAGAATCCTTCCCTTTGTGAGATGTTCATCTGTGTCAAAGAAATTACCCTCTTTCAAACCAGCCATCGGAATAAAGCCCAGAGGAGTTACGGTGAAATGTGCCTTCTCTCCAAGTTTTTCCTTCAATTTCTTTTCCATCGTGAGAATCAATCTTGCGGTATTGATATTGTCTTCATCGGTTTCCCATGGTAAGCCGACTATGGTGGTATATGCTGGGAACCAGTAAAATTTATTGAAGGCATAGGTTCCGTTCAGCAAAACCCATGGCCATTCTTCAGCGCTGAATGGTTTCATCTTGTTATTTGCTATCCTTTTTATCAGCTCCGGAGATGCTGTTTCAAACCCAACCTGTATACCAACCCACCTGTTTATCCCAGCATGATTCAGTTCTGAAACTCTCTTCAATATCCTTGGCGCAGCAAGGGCACCAGCTACAGTTCCATGGGTTGGATTTGCAAACTCAGCTTTTTTCAAAATTGTTTCAAATAGTTCTATCACTGCATCTTCATTTGGATAGAAGTTCTTCCTGTCTTCAACCATGTAGTTGAAGATATCCTCGCTGTGGAGCCACATCTTCTTTTGCCCGGCTTGTAGATTAACCTCTACTTCCTGCATTATCTTCTCCAGAGGATAATATCTGGCTTTTCTTAGATTTGGAGAGCAGAATCTACAGCCTCTACCACAGCCACGCATGACCTCTATCATTCCTTTATAAGTTGGGTTGACAACCGGAGGAATCTCTTCTATCTTTGGCCATGTTTTGATCTTTATAAATTTATCTGCCCCACCGCTCTCTATATCCCTGAAAATATCTCCTATAACATGCTCCGTCTCTCCCCATATCACATGATCTATACCCAGCTCTTCTGTTAAATCCTGTTTCAATTCAAACTGCCATCCCGCCTGGCTTCCAACAACAGTCTTAAACTTGTATCCTTTTCTTTCCCTAAAATCTCTCAATCTTCTTATAAAGGAGGTAAAAAGATATTTTGAATAAGATGTCTTCTTCCCTCCATCTGTGAACATAAGGGTTACTGGCCCCATGCCATAAGGATCCATGGTATTTACTCCAACTATCGTAGTTTTCTCATCTATAAACTTCTCAATCTTCCTTGGATGAGCAACCACAACCTCTTCTCTTTTAAAACCATTTATGAGAAGTGCAGCCTCTACCTTTCTTATTGCATATGGAGCTTGAATCAATTTACCATCTTTATCTGGAAGTTGGGTGTCCAGAATTTTGTATATAAACTTGGGTACATTCTCAACAGGTGCACATGGTAGGAAATCTAGAAGAGGAATGTTTCTAAATGTACTTGTTAAGGTATCATCGGATGTTAAGATTATCCTCATTTTTGCCACCCTAAAATCAGTTTTTATTTAAAATATGAAATATTATCTCTATCCATCTGAGAGTTCTTTGCTCTCATCTATAGATTCATTAAGTATAGTCAGTATTTTAATAAGATATTTATTTGCCTCTTCTATCTTACTCCTCAATTTCTTAATTTTTTCATCTTTATAATCTGATATTTCATTATTTATCTTTCTTAAAAGATTATGAATATCATATCTTTTAATATCCTCTATTAGATGAAAGAGAGCAGATAAAACGTTGCTATTTGATTGGTAAACATATTTCCTTCCGTTTTTGTTACGAAAAACAAGATGCATTTTCATAAGACGATGTAAGGATGATGTGATACCCGATATACTATAACCAAGTTTCTCTGATAATTCATCTACACTTACTGCTTCATCTAGAATAAGAATCTCCGCTAGGATATTAGCATCTACATCTCTCATTCCAACTTTATTGAATATATTTGCTAGATCCCCCCTTATATCCTTCATATAATTTCTAACTTTCACAAAACTGTGAATATTATGAATAATATTTAAAACTTTAGGCATATGGGATGCCCTATACTTTCCAGTCTGATATCATTTCCACTGCCTTTTTATCAAAGAAAAACACGTTGATCAAAGCAACAATCACAATAAACAATACCAAAAGCGAATAAAAGAAATAGTAAACCAAGAATTCGTGCAACTTGAACTGAAAATCCAGTTTTCTCGAGAAAATAGAGAATACAGTTGAAAATGAGAGAAAACTCAGAATAGATGCCAATAAATTCTTAATAGAGTCTATGCCGACTGTAGACAACCACAGGATGGGCAGCATGAAATTCAACTTCACAGCGAGTAAAAGAAGGATCAAGTAAAAAATCTTGCATATCAGCAAGTTTGGTATTAGAAAGTAAAAGAATATTAACATAATGGAGGGAAATAAGAAAAGTAGGCTAGGGATAAATATCTGTGGATGATTTACACAAATTCTCAATAAATCTCTGTACCATTCTTTAGCCCATAATGCACAGCCTATTGCCCATCTTTTTCTCTGCGTAAACCAGTTTTTCCAGTTTGAGTGAACAGAATTGTAGACATTAACTTGTTTAGTATATTTAAACCTGTAATTTTTAAGGAAAGCCCTTACAGCAATATCTAAATCTTCACAAACAACTTTTCTGAAACCTTTTAATGAAGTGAGTGCTTCCCTTTTTATTGCAAATGCTGAGCCATTAACAGCTGGGCATTTCCCGACAAATCTGGAAACAAACCAAGAACCTATATTAGAGCTAACGTATTCGTAATATGTCATTGTCGATAGAAACGAATTCTTCATTACTTCTTTCTTTATATCCAAGATATCGGCATCTTTCATTTCGTCTATAACCTTTTTGAGATAATCTTTATCATGCGGAAGCAATACATCACTGTCAAGAAAAAGCAATATATCTCCAGAGGAATTTTTTATAACATGGTTTAATGCATTTGCCTTTCCAACCCTTTTTTTATTTACGATGAATTTTACTTTTTTGTTATACTTTTTTAAGAGAGTTAAAGAATATTTAGTCGGTTCATCGATTATCACGATAATCTCGTAGAGATTCGGACTCATTTTCTGATCCAATAATGTGCTCAACACTTTTGGCAATAGCCTTGATTCTCTATACACAGGAATAATCACGCTTATTTCAGCCATTTTTACCACTTCTACCTTTTGTAAACAGCTTCTATTTTTGACTATATTTTTCCAATCGTATTTTTTTAACTTCTTTGAATACAAAAAATTGAAATTTTATTTGAGAGATTTTGATCGTATAGTCCCGAAATTATTTCCCACTATATTGTCTTTACCCTTTTCTGATATTCCTAAGATTTCGTGATATCTTATTCTCTCCTGATGGAAATTGACAGAATCCATCCCTAGCCAGATACTTTAAAGTTCAACAGCAAAATTTACCATATCACGATTCTACAGGAATACTCTCTTTCTAAGGATTGTGTGCAAGTAATGAACAAAATATATTTAATCTTCAATACCTTCTGAAGAAATAAAAGTGAGGTTAAAACATGGATGGCTACGGAGAAAACAAAATAATAATATTTCAGCCGATGTCGCCAATCTATCTCATCTTCCTATTATTTATGTCCATATTTCTTCTACCCTATTTAGTCATCACCGGAATCATCTTTGGTCATGCTCTGGAAATACCATCATACCTTGCTTTTATAATTTTTTTACTCTCCCTTTTCGGAAGCTGCGTTAATATTCCAATTAAAGAGGTTGAGTCCATTCAGCCAATAGTATATCTCAGAGAGACATGCTTCTTCGGAGTGAAATGGCACATACCGGAGATTAGATATGGCCCTGGAAAAACGGTAATAGCCATAAATGTGGGTGGTGCTTTAATTCCCCTGCTCTTTTCCCTCTACCTTTTAATTTTTTCAGTGCCTACCCATGAAATCAATCCTCTCGTCTCTTATGTAAAAATTCTTGTGGCTTTTATTGTGGTAACATTAGTTGTACATGCATTTGCAAAGCCAATTAAGGGGCTTGGTATAGCCATACCTTCATTCATTCCCCCCTTGATCTCTGCTACCGTATCCGCCATTCTCTTCCCCATATGTGTGAAAACAAATCCATTCATCATTGCCTATGTAGGAGGCACACTTGGCACACTTGTTGGCGCTGACTTATTAAACTGGAGGAAGATACCAGAACTTGGCGCTCCAATGGCGAGCATAGGAGGTGCAGGTGTATTCGATGGTGTCTATATGACAGGAATTGCAGCCATACTTATTTTATGGCTGTTTATTTAATTTTTTCCTCTAAGCTCAGTTCATCTGGAACAGGATATGGGGTGGTGTTGGCGTAGCAGTGCTTGCATTTGAGGTTGCACTGGTTTGTAAAATCCTATACAACCATGAAAGGATCAATTAGTCTTTGAAGCTTCATCCCGAAATAGATAAAATAGGAGGAAACCTAATTTTTTCTTAACCCATCCTATCCAAATTAGTAGAAGTGACATTCATCTTAATTCTATCTATCTCTGGATAAAGCCAATGTTAGCCAAAACCTATATATACTCATGTGATATTACGGTTGCCCGTACATAATACGGCATCTCGAACATATATGGGTGCTAGAAGGAGTAAACAATGATGTTAACCCAATTGAAACCAAATGAATTGGCTAAGATCGTGGCAATAGAAGGTGGACATGGCCTTAGACAGAAGTTAGCCCTAAGAGGAATAGTTGAAGGTGCTTTTGTTAGGCTAATCTCTTCCCACGGTCCAATAACTATCGAGGTTGACAGAAATGTGGTCTGTATTGGTAGAGGTATGGCGAGAAGAATCCGGGTGGTGAGGGTGTGATAACATGAGAAAAAAATTGTCCGAAATGGTTTATGGAGAAGAAGGCATAGTAAAAAGTATAGAAGGGAACTTGCGAAATAAAGTAGCAGGGATGGGTATCAGAGTTGGCAAAAAGCTCAAAATGGCCACGAAGCAGCCTATAAAAGGGCCAGTAGTTGTAACGGTGGATCAATCTTCTATCTCGCTGGGATTGGGTATTGCTGATAAGATTATCGTGGAGGTGGAAGAGTGAAGATATTGCTCATGGGCAACCCAAATGTTGGCAAAAGCGCTGTTTTCAACCGCCTTACGGGGGCAAAAGCTACGGAATCAAACTATCCAGGCACAACTGTTGATTATACAAAAGGATACATGAGATTGGAGGGTAAGGATGTTGAGATCATAGATGTCCCTGGAACATTTTCTCTTGAACCAAAAGACAAAGCGGAGGAAGTGGCGGTAAAGATGCTCAAAGAGAACAGAGATTCTGTTATTGTTTGTGTGATAGATTCCGTCAAGTTGGAACGAGGGCTGTACCTTGCACTTGAAATAATTGAAGAAGGCTATCCTGTCGTAATTGCATTGAATATGTGGGATGTCGCAGAGGACAAGAACATACGGATTGATGTAGAGAAACTGGAAAATATACTCGGAGTGCCTATTGTACCTACAATTGCGGTGAGCGGAGAAGGCATAAAAGAACTGGTATCTAGGATCAAAGAGGCTTCCACGGTTGATATCAAAAAAATTGTAGAAAAGGCTGGAGGAGTAGAACAATGAAACTCGCCGTAGACGAGAGATGGGATCTGATAGATAAGATTGCAAAGCAGACTGTGAAATATGGGGTGTACAGGCACACTTTGAAAGATGCAATAGCAGAGATTACGGTTAAACCGCTGACAGGCATACCAATTGCTATCGCAGTGCTTTATGGGTTCTGGTCGTTCTTTGGTGCGTTTGCAGGTTTTTTTACGGATGGATTCCTTGTTAAGTTGTTCGATAACCATTGGTTGCCCTGGCTGCAGGAGGTTTTTCCGGGTAAAGGTGGATGGGTGTATTACATTCTTGTAGGCGATCCTATGGCGGACAATTGCTTTGAGGCTTTTGGAATGCTGACAAGTGGTCTATTTGTAGCTATAGGTGTTGTGCTGCCTGCAATAGTTGCTTTCTATCTATTCCTTATAATATTGGAGGATAGTGGCTACCTGCCTAGACTTGCAGTGCTTATTGATACAGCATTACACAAGATCGGGCTACATGGTTTTGCAGTGGTTCCAATGATACTCTCCCTTGGATGTAACGTTCCCGCTGTTGCAGCCACTAGGACCCTAGAAACCAGGAAACAGCGTTTTATGATGGCTACACTCTTAGCGATATTCATACCCTGTGGCGCCCAGCTTGGTATCATGCTGGAAGTAATACCGGGATATGTCGGTTTTGTGATGATATACCTATTGGTAGGATTTTTCGTCTTTGGCTTCATCCTTAACAAATTAATACCAGGCAAATCACCAGAGATTCTGTTGGACGTACCACCATATCACATGCCAATTGCAAGAAATGTAAGGTGGAAATTGTGGGTGCGAGTAAGGAGTTTCTTTACAGTTGCCATCCCGTTCGTTCTCCTGGGTGTGGTAATCGTCAATATAATGTACCTGACAGGTTTCCTGGATTGGTTGGCTACTGTATTCGAACCTATCCTGTGTGGATGGTTCGGGGTGCCCAAAGAAACAGTAGGTCCGTTGATAGCAGCATTCCTAAGAAAAGATTTGGCAGTAGCACAGCTTTCCGCTATTGAGATGACCACATATCAACTGGTAACCTCGGTGATACTTGTTAGTTTGTATTTCCCATGCGTGGCAACTTTTGCAATGTTGATAAAAGAAGGTAGAGAAGGAGGATGGAAAGGCGTAGCACAGTACCTATTCGGCAGCCTTGCAACATTAATAGCGGTGGTTTTTCTATGGGGTGGATTGGTACACCTTATATGGATCATCTTGGGGGTGGCATAAAATGGACAAAGAAGCGAAATTTATGATAGGGCGCATATACTTTACGGTATTCGGACTTGTGGTATTGGGTATTGGCGCGGCAGAAATATTATTGGGTGTAACAGGAAGGAGTCTTGAATGGGGGATCATGGAGATGTCTGGCGAGTTCCTTCTCTGGCGAGGACTGATACTGTTCTTTGCCGGAGTATTCTACCTCTCAAGCATTAAGAATTTCGCAGATATCCATCAACAGGCAAAGATCGTGATGGCAAGCGTGATGATATGGATCATCGCAGGAATGCAGATATTTAGCATGATACTGGAATCCATTCCCGGTGGGGAGGATGGGGGATGGTTCAATACTTTGGAGGGTTTCTTAGCAAGCTATTCGGCTCCATACATTCCATCGCTGTTCCTGCTACCGTTCTCTCTTGTTGTTCTCTACTACATCAAATCACTGAGGGAGTAGGGGGATAAAATGGATGGTATGAAAGAGGAACCCTATCACTCAATGGGAAGTGGGAGAGACATATGAACAAGATGAGGAAGATTCTGTCAATACTAAGCGAAGAAAATACTGTGAATGTAGATGCTCTCAGCAGAGAACTGGGTTTGAGAGGCCCTACGGTCCAGGCTATGATCGACTTAATGGTTCATCAGGGATATCTGGAGGAAATTAGGTGTGGAAGTGGTTGCAATATGTGCCCAATGAACTGTAGTTCTCTGACTTCCTCTAAAATCAAGATGTATAGGCTGACTGGGAAAGGTATGGGATGTATCAAAGGTACTCAAGTGGTGTAAAGATGTTTGGAAGAATCTATAGATTAAGTAACAAAGTATTTGGGATAAAGGCTGTTGCGATCGTGCTGTCTAGTTTGTTCATAGCATCAACGATACCTTTGCTGGTAGAAGCTCATATGCCAGGAGCCAAACCCCCGCCCGAGTTTGAACTAGAACCCATTGTTATAAATGACGGTGGGAGAGAGATAGAGATAACAATAGACGATATAGGGGACTATCACAACGAGAGAGCAAAGGATATGAAGAGACAGATGCTGAAGAAACAAGGCAAGACGGATGAAGAAATCAATGCCATCATAGAAGAGGAGTTCGCTGGCGCTGACGGGAAATGCCCCTGCACATCCTGCGCATTCAGGGCAGTCCTTTTAGGAATATCGAAGATCTGGGGTGACGAGATACCAAAACGGGATGACATAAAAATAATCAGCAATCTCTCCACGCCTGGTTCATGCCAGTGCTTTCAATACATAACCGGCATAGGCCCCGAGATAGAGCCTACTCCTAAAACGAAAGGCGAGTTCCACATAATCCTACCCAATGGGACAGAGATAACGAACAAAAGCATAAAAAATCTTAAGAAGAACGGGGTAAACACGAATATTGATAACTGGAAATTCAATATTTCTCGGAAATCCACAGGCGAATATTTCATTGTGGATGTAGAAGATGATGTATTCCCGGATGATTTCTTTGAACTGAGAAGAAAAGTGAAGTGTGGTATACCAGAAGCGGCAACCGAAGAAGAGGTGGATAGATTCAGGTCGGAATGGGAGGAGGTCAGGAATGCGTTTTTAACCAAGCCAGATTGGGAACTCTTTGAAGGCATAGAAGAACCGGAAGAGGACGTTACCAGCGGCATAATATTTCTTTCAATCCTTGGAGTATGTACTGTAGCTGGTGTTATTATATGGCATACCAAAAGAAAGAGGCAATAGACAGGTAAAAATGGTGAAATTGATAGCCAATATGAGAGGTTTACAACGTGTTGCATTCACAATTGTTGTTTCCTTAGTAGTGACATCTGCAAGCACTCCAGCTTGGGCTAAGGATTTTCCTGATAAGATAGGAGTATTGATGATAAATCATGGAGAACCTGTTGAATATAACGCTGACACCTACAAAGATTTCAAGGCATTTACTGAGCATATGATTAATGTCGGTATTATGCCACGGTTTTTGATGAATATTGATACAGGAACGATACTAATCGACGAAAAAAACGACCGTTGGGCACCGTTTTGGAGGAGAAGTTTGGTAGACGCTTGGGGAAACAGATACAAGGGTTTTGCATTTTTCGTTCCAGGTAATAAGAAGATGGTATCTCTCCTCATTATCTGAAGATATTTGGCAGAGGAAGAGGTGAACCAGATGTCTTTGAGTATGCTGGTTTAGAGGCATATGAAGCATGGCGAGGTATGGGTGGAAGATCCCTATACCATGAGCAAACGGTTCCTCAGATGGAAAACGTGAGCAGGATGCTTAAAAGGGAATATGGAGATAAAATATCAGTAAAGTTTGCCTATGGTTTCGAGCAAGGGGATGTAGAGGATAAAACAAAGGAACTTTTAGATGAAAATGTAGATGTTTTAATAGTTGCACCACAGGTAGTCGTTGGCTCTTATTTTGAAGGAACTCTACATTGGATTAAAGAAGTTCATGATGCGTTGAATGAATATGTATTGGAGAATGGAAGATCCATCTCATTTATCGAAACAGAGTCGATAGGTATACAGCCAGATTACATCAAAGGTATAGTCATGAAAGTAAAGGATGAATTATCTAAGACACCTGCTAATGCAAATGTTGCGATATTCCTTTCAAACCATGGTTTTCCCTTGACAGAATGTGGAGATTACGATTGTCAGGGTGACCCATATCATCATTATGCCAAAGAAATTTTTGATAGAACAAAAAAGGCTATAATCAATAGTGTAAGTTGGCAAGGAGATCTGGAAGTCCTTCAGATTTATGCAGAATTTGCTGAAGGAGACGGAGATCCAGAAAACCAAATGCTGAGTCCCCGAGAAGGTTTAAATTATGCTGAATCACATGGCTTCACATACATCATAGATATACCATACGAGTTTCTCGGGGATTGCATGGATACCTTGGTAGGTTTAAGAGAATCTTTCGGGGTCGAACCAAAATGGAATAATGATTTTGAAACAGAATTTGATTATAGGGGGATGCATGTGAAAATAACCTCTTCTTTTTATTATCTAGAATACAGGGAAAAAGCTTATTATAATTGTATCAACGAGGAAATAGAGAAATTGTTAGGTGGAAAGAGGTTGAGTAAAGAAACTTTTGAGAGTACAGAAGAAAATAGAGAATCATTTCCAGTTAGCGGTGCAATATTTTTTTCTATATTGGTCGGAGGATTTGCTGTATTTCTAATGACTTGGAAGAAAAAGGGAGGGTACACGGATGAGAAAAGATTTATTAAAAATCGGAAAGGGAAAAACAAGTAGTATAGTTGGAATAATTAGAGAAGCTGTCGTTATAGCCTCTCTTTTTACACTTTCAATGGGTTCCGTACCATGGAGTATGGGGATATGAGAGTTAGATACCAAAACAGGGAGGAACAAGTGACACTGAGAAGAAGAGAAGAGGACTACCTGGAAGCAATTTATAACATTATTAGAGAAAAGGGGTATGCAAGGACAACGGATATATCGGAAGAATTGGGCATAAAACCATCCAGTGTGACCGAGATGCTACAAAAGCTGGATTCTAAAGGCCTTATAGAGTATAGAAAGTATGAGGGAGCCGTTCTTACTAAGAAGGGGCAGAAAATTGCTGAAGCTGTTAAAGGGAGGCATGATGCACTTCTAGAACTTCTGAGAATACTGCAGGTTCCCGATGAGGTAGCAAAGAAGGATGCATGTATTATGGAACACGGTCTTAATCCAGTAACGATTACCCAGTTGAAGAAATTTATCAGTTTTGTGAAAAACTGTCCTAAAGGAATACCACAATGGTTAGAGCATTTCAAAATTTATTCTGAAACAGGTGAATTCCCAATTGAATGCAAGAAATAGTTTCGGTTTATTAGACTCTTTCCCAAAAGATTTAGGCTTATTCTAATATCCACCTAAAACCATTAGTATTATCCGATTTAATATATAAAAAGATGTGGTGCAACTGTAATATGAAAAACAAGACGTTGATCATGGTGGCATTAGCATTTGTGTTAATAGCGGTAATGATCATCGCTAACACATATCCTTTTCAGAAAGAAACGACAACTTTCAAAGAAAATATCTCACCAGTTGCTAATTTTACTTACTCACCAGGGTTAATAATGTTTAGAAATGAGCTCATACATTTTGTTGATAACTCAGGTGATAGGGATGGAGAGATAGTTGAGTGGAGGTGGGATTTTGATAGTGATGGAATCATCGATTCAACTGAACAAAATCCTAGCTGTAGATATGCAAAGGCTGGTACTTATACTGTAAACCTGACGGTTGTAGATGATAGGGGTGCAAAATCGTATTGTGAAAAAGAGATTGAAGTATATAACTTGGGAGTTTTGGTTGTAGCCCATGGTTTCCCAGGAAGATGGAGTAAAAGCGTAATAAATTGTGTGAGCAGGGTTTCTCTACCGGTCCCAGCGGAGTTGGGATTCCTAGAATATGTCCCACGGCAGTCTATTAGGGATGCGATTGAAAAATTAAAAGATCAAGATGTTGATAGAATCATAGCTATTCCTCTCTTTGTATGTGGAAACAGCACTCATACCCATGAGATTTACGAGGCTCTGGAAGAATTGGGAAAAGATTTACAGATTTTTTGCACCAATGCTCTCGAAGATAACCCTTTATTGGTTGATATACTTGTTGATTATGGGAAGATGCTTTGCGAGAATGATCCACATAATCCCTTTGATAGAAGAGTTGATCCAAAGGATGCAACCCTTATCCTGTTTGGACATGGTGACCCAGGTGATTATGGAAAAAACTGGATTTCCTTGGCCGATTCCATTAAAGAGAAGATAGAGGAAAGAGGTGTTTTCAAGGAAGTAAAGTATTGTTTTATGCATGGTGGAAAGAATTTAAGGAGAACAATTAAGGAAGCAAGGGGTCATCCATTGGTTGTACCATTATTTATTGCTCGTTCTTCATTCTCAGAGATACCTATTAGGATAGCGCTCCGAGGATACTTGATAACTGGAAGATGCGAGTATAATAGCCAGTATCTTGTAGATCATCCAAACATTCCTAGGTGGATAGAGACACAATTTTGTAATTACCGTAATGTGACCGTGTGGTCAAATTATCATGTCATAGAAGGGAAGGTGTTAACATAACGGAAAGAAAGCTGTCGATGATAACAGTCCTGTTAGCCATGATGATCCCGATTAACTCCGGAATAGCTAGTGTCCATACTCTCTACATAGTGACAGAACCCAAATCAACCCTCCAAATGGAACAGGAGGTTGTAGTAGCCTATGGGCATCCTGAGGCCAGCTGGGCTAACAGGCGATCATATGAGATATGGAATGCCACATTACACAAGCCCGATGGAAGCACTGTAGAATTAGATCTCAATGAATTGGATGTCATTGTTGGAGTGGCTAAGATGGCGGAGTATTGGAAGGACAATGTAAAGTTAGATCAAAAAGGTGATTACGTTATTACTGCAACGAGAGAACCAGCTATCTATGATCCTTCATGGATAAGAGATTTTGAGGAACCCCCACCTGTGCGTCTTATATATGAATATTCGAAGACATTTATTCACGTCTTGAAAGAGGGAGACTGGGATAAACCTATTGGTCTAGAGGCAGAACTTATCCCGTTGGTGAAACCCTATGGTCTACAGGTTGGAGACACATTTAGAGCACAGCTTTTATACAATGGTATACCCGTAAAGGGAAAATATGAGGCTGCGCATGAAACCGAATGCATCCACAATCCAGAAGAGGCTCAGCATGGCTACACGGATGAAAATGGCACATTCTCGATAAACCTCACGAAAGCAGGGATGTATCTGGTGGCAGCTAGATATGTTGTAAACGAATCGGGTAATTGGACTGCTACTCATGACGCGGAAGAGGTCTGGGGAATAGAAGCATGGCTACGTCCTTTCATTTCCCGTTTTCCTCTTTTAGGAAGGCTAATTCATTTTTTAAAGAAGATAGGGCTTTACCAACCAGTAGATTATTATCATGAGAGAGAAGAGGTTGAATATGATATAATACATTACAAGGCTGTATTGACGATATGGGTGGAGGAGAAATCAGATAATGTACTATCTATACAACAAAAAAATGAGGTGGTAGATGTAAATGAATCGTATTTTGTTTAACAAATCATTGGCTCTTCTGATGATATCATTGTTTATTGGAACTACTTTTATCCCAGCTACGGGAAGAATTCGGGTACAATGAAAGAGGAAACACAGGAAATACCAATGGCAAATTTTACTTTCCTCATGGCAACCATACTTATAAGAATACGAGGGTTTTTCCGTAATAAGAAAGCAGAGGTTTTGTTAACTGGAGCTAAAAGAGGAGATGTAATTTTAGATTATGGCTGTGGAATTGGATTTAATACGATACCAGCAGCAGAAATAGTGGGGGAAGAAGGAACGGTATATGCTTTGGATATTCATCCCTTAGCTGTTAAGGCAGTGGAGAAGAAAATAAGGAAAAAGGGATTAAAAAATGTAAAAACAATTTTATCCGGCTTGAATACTGGGCTGCCAGATGAATCGGTTGATGTCGTTCTATTGTATAATGTGCTTCCAATGGTTAAAAATCGCCCTGCTCTGATCAAAGAGTTATATAGAGTGCTGAAACCTGGAGGAGTACTCTCAGTCAAAAGTGGTCTAATCGTGAATTTATATTCAAGAGAGAAAATGGAAACAAAAGATTTAGAAAAACTTATGCTCGATAATGGTCCATTAAAATTGGAAAGGAGAATAGGGGAATTCCATATTTTCAAAAAGATCAAAGATGATGATGGCTTGACTTTAGATAATGGTGGATAAAAGGAAAATCAAAGATTTTTCCAAATCTCGCCAGGGCGAGACTTCTTTTATTCGTAAAACATTACGCGAAATGTAAAAATATTTGATGGTGCATGGATTATGGAAATTGATGAATTGAACAAAAGGATAAAGGAATGTAAGAAATGCAGATTATCTGAAACCAGAATGAACGCTATCTGTGGAGAGGGAAATTTGAATGCCAAAATTATGTTAATTGCTCAGGCACCGGGAGAAAAAGAAGATAGAGAAGGAAAAATGTTTGTTGGTCCTTCAGGGAAAGTATTAGATGAATTGCTAAAATCAGCAGGAATCAAAAGGCAAGAAATTTACATGACAAATCTAATTAAATGTATGCTTCCAAAATACAGAAAGCCCAAGCAAGATGAAATTAGAGCCTGCAGTTATTACCTTAATGAAGAGATTAAATTGATAAATCCAAAGATATTAGTTCCTTTAGGTTATTATGCTACCTGTTATATTCTTCAAAAATATGGTGTTTCATTACCTTCAAAACCAGAGTTTTCTTCAGTTTTTGGTAAACTGTTTTTAGCAAAAGATAAAAAGATACTACCCTTGCCTCATCCTGCAACTCTTCTTTATAATCCTGAATTTAAGCAAGATTTAATAAAAAGTTACAGAAAATTACAGGTGCTACTTAAGGATTGCAAATGGTATCCTGTCTGTCCAATGAAAAGATTTTATGAGGAAGGAAAGTTGGATAAGAAGTGGATAGAATTGTACTGTAAGGGAGATTGGAAAAGTTGTATTCGTTATCAGCTGGAAGAAGAAGGCAAGGTACATCCAGATTGGATGCTTCCTGATGGAACCTTAGATGAAATATTGTATAAGGAGGCAAGATATGAAAGTTATGATTATTTATGATAATACTACTTTAAGAACCGAGCTTAAAGCTGATTGGGGTTTTTCAGCACTTATCCAGGTTAAAGGAAAGAATATTCTTTTTGATACAGGAGCAGATGGAGATATTTTACTTTCTAATATGGAGAAGCTTGGAGTTAATATAAAAGAAATTGAAGATGTTTTTATTTCTCATCCTCACTGGGATCATACAGGTGGTTTATCATCATTTCTTCAATTGAATAATAATGTAAAACTCTGGATTCCTTCTTATTTCTCTGAAGCAAAGAATGCAAGAGAAGTTATTGAAGTGAAAAAGCCAAGAAAACTTTATGAAGGAATTTACTCTACAGGTGAACTTGATGGAATAGAACAATCCCTCTGCATCGAGACAAAAAAAGGTATTGTAATCATAGTAGGATGCTCGCACCCAAGAATGGAGCACATCCTTAAAACAGCTTCTCAATTTGGTAAAGTTTATGGCATTATAGGAGGGTTGCATGCAACTAAACCCGAATCCTTAAAGGACTTAGATTTGATTTGTCCAATCCATTGCACTCAATATAAATCAGAGATAAAATCTCTTTACCCTGAAAAATATATTGAGGGAGGAGCAGGAAAAATAATCGAAGTCGAGTAGAATGAATCTCAAAATCTTAATAGCAGGAACAGGAATTTGGTTTGCAATTCAAAATGAAAAAGTAACTCAGCCAGAAATATCCATTGAGTCAAAAAAAGAAGAAAGATCAGAAATAACCTTGATTTCGGTTTATGATAATTACCAAGTAGACCCAGAACTTAAAACTACCTGAGGGTTTGCCTTCAAATTCGAAGTAAACCTTGTCCAGCACAGTAATATCCTTGGTATCAAGAGGGTTTGTATGGTAACATAGCCTACCCTTCCAAATCTCTTGTTGATAAAACGTATTAACAAATTGTTTATCTCTTCAATATTTTCAAATCTCCAAGTTTCCCTATAAGGCTTCAGATTTCCACAAATAAAGGTGTATTTCACACCAAGTTTTTTTTAGTTGAGTTTCTATTTTTTCGATGTCCTCCTGTAATGTCAATCCAGATCGGTAACATTCTAGGATTTATGGAGAAGAAATTGACACATCATCATTTATCCATATTGTGGATGAAAAAGTAAATTGATTTTCTCCAAGAAAAGATGTTACCGATGTGGGTTTACTTCGTGGGTGGGGTACTTAGAAATTATTTGTGGATAAAAGTTCCTCCTCCTCATAAGCGCGATACATGTTGGCAGCGATATAGCTTAAGGAGTATCAACGACTAATTTCGCGGTATCCAGAATAGTAACGATTAAATACACCCCTCCTAATATTACTTACCGTAAATAGTTCGGCTTCCTGAACATAATGGTGTAAAAATGATAAAAAAGAGAATGGAAGAATACATAGAAACAATCTATGAGATAGCCAAGAAGAAAGGATATGCCCGAGTGAAAGATGTTTCACAACATTTTAATATAGGTTCCTCCGCGGTATCAGAGATGTTCAGGAAGTTAAATGAAGAAGGATATGTGAAATATGAGAGGTATGGTGTAGCTACTCTAACTGCTAAAGGAAAAAAAATAGCGATTGCTTTAGAAAAGAAGCATAGGGCATTAAGGGAGTTCTTTACCATCCTTGGTCTTGATGAAAAAAAGGCAGATGAAAATGCTTGCGTGATTGAGCATGTAATAGATCCAGAAATAATGGACAGGCTTGCAAAATTTGTTGATTTTATAAAAAGCCATAGGGATCCCAGATGGTTAGAACGATTTAAGACATATTATGAGACAGGTGAATTGCCAGAATGCCCCAGAACTATCAAAAAAGATATGTAACTGTATAGTCCCAAATATTGCCTTCACCTTAATTCCATCTATTTATAGATAAAACCTTAACCAAAAAGATTCTCAATCTATACTTTTTGAACTACTGACACAACCAGAAAATTATTTTGAGTACAAGTGACATCTAGAGGTGTGCTGGAAGATCATCATAATTTATGCAAGACTGTGGGATTTCGTCTATCTCTCCCCATCCTCCTGAGCTTACCTGTTGTCTTGTTCATCACAATGTCCTCTGATTTTCCTGCCTATGCAGCTACTGTGGGAACCTTCTTCTTCGCCTTTGGTACAGGGGAGATATCAGCTATAATGGTGGGTTCTGCCCTTGGATTGAATCCATTCGTACCCGCTCTCCTCGTCACGTTCATAGAGTCGGAGATATCACTTTTCATCGCATGGAACTTCGATTATCTGAAAAAAATTCCCAAGATAGGATGGTACATAACTAAATACGAGGGAAAGGCAGCTGATATAATAAGGAGGAGAAAATCGCTCGGAAATCTGAGTTTCTTCTTCATATTCTTTACGATGTTCATTCCCATGCATGGAACAGGTGCTATAACCATGACCCTTGTAGGCAGAATTCTTGCATTGGGGGAGAAAAGGACTTGGCTCGCTGTAACACTGGGAAGCTTTATGAGGTCTTTGCTTGTTGCATCCCTTATATATCTCGGTGTTTCCTTCCTTTGAATATCGCTACTACATCCCTTCCTAGAGTATATGTCCTTATCGCACCCATTTCTTTCATGTATTCCATGAGCTCTTTTTCAGTAAACTGCCACCTCTGCCTGTTTTCGAAAGGATTTATCCCGTCAGCATCACCGAAAACGGAATCCCATAATTTTCTGAGGTAGTCTGGCAGACGCACATTGAAGGCACACACCGGTTCAATAACTATTATCTCCTTGAAACTCTCCCTCATCCTCTCTATAAGCTCCTTCTCTCTGGGAGTTATGTGGTGCAGTATATCCACAGCCACGCCAACATCCGCCTCAGGAAACTCATCTTTGAATATATCCCCCACCATACAATCATACCCTTCCTTTACAGCATATCTCACGAATCTTTTGTTAATGTCCATTCCAGAATACCTCTCTCTACTGATATATCTTCCAAGGAATGCAGGTCCGCATCCCACCTCGAAAACTCTGCGATGGCAGGCAATTTTCGCAATCTCCCTGTATCTTCTATCAAGATCCCCTCCATGTATCGCTCTCAGCGAGAATGTATAAAATTGAGGGCTACCGTACATTAGGCTTCTCATAGAGTTTCATCACCTTTTTTGCCACGACTCTCCAGTCGTACTCCTTTCTCACCTTTTGTAAGGCTCTTTTTACTATTTTCTCCCGCATATCTCTGTCAGACATCATGGAAATCATCGCACATGCTAGCTCAGATGGATCTGAGGGATGCACGAGAACTCCGTATTTTCCATCATCAAGTATTTCCTCTATGCCTCCAACCTTCGTCCCAATGACAGGTGTTCCGGATGCCATGGCTTCCAGTATCACTATACCAAAAGACTCACCAAATGATGAGGGAAGGACAAAGACATCTGCAGAGGAAAACAGAGGATTGAGAGCATCATCAGGAACATATCCGAGGAATTCCACGTTTCCATTGATCCCTAGTACTTTGGACATAGAGCTTAAAACTGGCTTCAACTTTCCTTTTCCTGCTATCCTGAGTTTTGCTTTTGGAATCTCCTTCAAAACATCTCTGAATGCCAGAAGCAGGGTGAAAAGTCCTTTCTTGGTCACGAGCCTTCCTACATAGAGAAAAAATGGTTCGTCTCCGAAACCCATGAACTCTCTTGCCTCATCCCTGTCCATCTTCCTGAACCTTGATGTGTCCACACCGTTAGGTATGACCCTCACAGGCACATCGGTGAAATGGGAGATGAACCTTCGAGCCGAGTCGCTTACTGCTATTATCTTATCTGCCTTTGAGAGCATTATCCGGTATACAGGATAGCCGTAGCTGAGGGGACTCCAGAGATACTCATAGTCGGGCAAGAGTGATATCGTGTGGGTGGTCAGAATCCCTTTTATATCAAGGTCCCTGGCTATACTAAGAGCGCTGAGAGGCATTCTTGCGAAGGCATGGTGTGCGTGAACCACATCGAAGTCGCCTTTTTTTATGATTTCCTTCATCTCTCCAGATGTCCATGGGGAGATATTGAGCCTGAAAAAAGGGTCCCTGGGTCCTTTTATCACATGTACAGGAATGTTTACTGGCATCTCCTCTGGATTCCAAGAGCCCGTTATTATCTCAACATCCACCCCATATCTTTCCAAAAATTTAGTGAGTTGGTGCACATGTACAGCAACCCCACCTGCTCTGGCATCAAACCACTCCGTGACCATGACAACTCTCATTCTAACATCACCTCATAGTTAGGAGATACCATGGCATCTGCAGGAATCTCGACGTCACATTCCTGACACATGAATAACTCCTCCACCACCTTCTTAACTTCATCTATCATCTCCCTGATGCCCAGCTCTGCAGCGCTGGGTTCTCAGCCATAGCCTTACCCGTAACCACCTTATAATTGACATTACTCTCTTAGAGTAGGACGTTCTGGAGAGTAAGTATGATCTCTACGAATCTCCTATGCTATGCGATATGAGGAGGTGCAAATAAAGCTTTTTCTGAGATTGGTACTTAGAAATTATTTATGTTTGAAAAAACTTCTTTTGCTACAGGAATCAGAAAAATGTTTTGAACTTCGAAGAATTGAAAGAATATCTGTTGAAATATAGAGCAGAATATAGTCTAGCTGAAGATGAATTTTATGAGAAAGAGAAAACAACAATTGTTGGAATAACTATTGATAAACTGTACTATTTGGGAGGGAGATTACGTAAAATAAAACCCAGTCCAGAATATTTTGAGATCTCAAAGGATATTACAAAAAAGCTCTTCGTTATAAATCAAAGGTTTTTAGATGGATCCTCCTTTTCCTTCAGTAATCTCCTCATTCTATCCAAAAATTTCTCTGCTATTTCAATAGCATTCTCAGCCTCTTCTCTTATTGTAAAGCTTTCTACACCGTACTGGCTTGCATGTCTTAAATCTCTATAGTGATCCAGTAGTTCAATCCATTTTATTTCCAGAATTCCATTCTTCACATATTTTTCTTCTAAATACCTTGCTATACAGTAATGGCTTTTCTCTCTGTATCCATCATAAAATAAGATAGATCTTGCAGAGTGAAACATAGAAAGATATGAACAGATCAAAGAAGAATTGAAAGCATCAGCCATTAAACTTTTTCTTGCTTCATTCAACCAATCTTCGGCAGTTTCGATACTCTTCTTTGCTTTATCTTTTGAAGGAGGTATTCTTCTTAGCAACCCTCTATCTATACAATCTTCATAGTCATTCAATTTTCTCACCGTATATTGGTATTGAACCAAAAACGAGAGAATAATAGAAAATCTTGTCCCTTTCTCTCAATGCTTTCAACTTTTCTTGAGTTAGGTATAGAGGTTTGAGATTCGTATATCTTTTTCTAAGTTCTCTGCTAAGTCTTGCGAGTTCCTCCTCTCTTGTTTTATCTATAAGAATCCACATGTCCATATCAGAATCACTACTGTTCTCTCCTTTTACAAAGCTACCAAAGATTCCAACTCCTCTTACAAACTTAAACTTCTTGAAAATACCTTCGTCTATCTCACAAAGATTTAGAAATATCTTCAAAGTCCTAATTCTGATGTTATCATTTACCACAAATTTTCTCTTCTTTTTAGACAGTATCTTTTCCTTTACAAGTATGTTAAAAATCTTCGACACCAGTGCTTTACTCACTTTTGCTTCTTTTGCTATTTCAGTTACACTAACTTCTCTCTGGTATAGAACATTTCTGAGTATCTTTACTCTTTCTTCAGTTGATATTAGTTCATACATTATTAATAAACTAATAGTTCACGTATTATAAACTTTTTGTTTCCATTTCATGAACAATTTGTTTATGATTTAGAAACATCTTTGGTTTTTCTGATTTTCCATTTGCAGGTATTACTAAATGGACCGGACAAAATTCATCAACCTCTCAAGGAGAAAATCAGAGCAATAGAGTTCCAAATTTCAGTCTGTTACCCTCAACAAATGGAGCAGTTGGGTCTGTTTTCATTAACCTTATTTCTTTTTCTTATAGAATAGATGGATTTGATTAAGTCAGCTTTGATGGTTTTCACTCATAACGATAGATATATATTTCTCTATAGACTCCATTGATCTTTCACCTAATTCTAGCAACTTTTTAAAATAATCCAAAATACCCAAACCTCCCCTATACTCGTTTGGTTTTAGGGACTGGTCGGGATATCTGGTGCTTAGCCAGTGGGGGAAAGTGATGCACGAAAGTATATAAATATCGATAAAGCTGTTGGTCAACTCCAAGATGGTTTTTGCATCTATATCAATATTAAAAATCTCCCCTATCAACTTAATCCAGGGTTCCATATCCGCTATCAATTTCTCGTTACTCATAGTTTTTTTATAATTTTCTAGAATCTCTAACAAATCATCAATCTCCTCCTTACTGGCTCTAAGAACCTTTTCTCTCTTTTTTCTATCCTCGATCATTTTTTCCAAGTTTTCTATATCTGTTCTTATACCCACCACGCCAAGTGATTTTACTAACTCTACTACTGGCGTAGATTGAACTAACCTTACAAATGCTAGAGGGCTCTTATGATAAATCTCTTTTTTAACCTTATCAGGATGCACATACAAAAGAGCTATAGCAACAGATTTACACTCTTTCTCTATAGCCTGCTGAAGATGATATACAGCTAAAGAGTTTATTTTACTTTCGTAAAGAATCTTTGCAGCTTCGATATCGTATTTTGCACAATCAAGATAGCCTTGGGCTATCTTAAACCTCCTCAAGCGTTCTTCTTTTGGCATCTTTAGTAATTTGGAGATATGCCTCTCAAGTTCTTCAATAGTCTCTTCTAGCATACTAGCATCACCCTTTCTCTGTCTATAATCCTTTAGGTCATACAAATACAACAAAATGGTATAAATGTTAACAACTTCAGCTTATGAATTACCCGCACTCAACTTCTTTAAAACTCGGAAATGATAGAAGAGAGATCATAAACTGAAACGGGATTTAATGGTAGAATGGACTTCATGGAGAGCGAAATCAACAGAATGTGATTTTTGGGCTTGTTGGCTGACTTCTCATTACAAGTTGAATGGACCGGACGGGATTTGAACCCGTGGCCTCCACCTTGCGAAGGTGGCGATCTTCCACTGATCTACCGGCCCTGATCTGGGAGCAAATAAAAACAGTACTTTTTACCTTTTTGCAGCCTTAAGAGCTTCCACTACTGGTAAAGATTCGCCCATCATGAATTTTTCCAGAGATCCGCCACCTGTGCTTATATGCGATATTTTGTCACTCAATCCAAGCATTTCTACTGCCGCAACGGTATGACCACCACCAACTATAGAAAAAGCATCAGAATTTGCTATAGCTGTCAATATCTCTTTAGTACCTCTCAAAAATTCTTTCTTCTCAAACACACCACAAGGTCCAGATATAAAGATAGTATGAGCCTTTTTAATCGATTCTATAAACTGCTCTATCGATTTTAAGCCGATATCATAAATTGGATACTCGGTTGGCAGCTCTTCTATACTAATCTCAACTCTTTTTCCATCTTTTTCAACAGCAAAATCTAGGGGCAATTTTATAGATCCATTAAATTCATCACTCAGTTTTTTAATCTGTTCCATTAGCTCTGGAGATTCTTCTTCTTTCAGTATCTCTTCGTTCACGCTACCAAGCTTAATCTCCCTTGCTTTCAAGAACGCATTTGCAGGTAATCCAGTAAGTATTACTTCATCTGCAATTCCATTCTGTAGAGATCTTTCAATAGTCTTTACCACATCAGAATATTTTGCCCCACCAAACAGAAACAAGGAAGGCTTGTCTGGATTGCTCAACAATTTACCCAAAGTTACTAGCTCCTTTTCCATTAGTCTTCCAGCACAGGAAGGTAGAACCGCTGTAAATCCTATCAGTGAGCATTGCTTTCTGTGAGCTGCAGCAAAGGCATCATTAACGAAAACATCTGCAAGAGATGACAGAACTTTTACCATCGCAGATTTTGCATGTTCTTCTGCACTCTTTTTTTCCATTTCCTCTGGAACTTTTCGCACATTGTCAAGTAGAATAACATCTCCTGGCTTCGCTGATGAAATTACATCTTTGGCTTTTTCTCCATAGATATCATCCACAAACTGTACAGTTTTTCCAAGCAGGTCAGATAGTGCCTTTGCATGTTTATCTAAGCTTATAAAATCCCAACTTCCTGGTCTTCCTTGATGGGCAAGAATAACTACCTTTGCTTTCTTTTCAATCAATTCTTTTATGGTTGGTAAGGCCTGTTTTATTCTTGTTGTATCAAGTATTTCCATAGTTTTCTTATCGAGCGGAAGGTTGAAGTCCACTCTCAAAAGAACCGTTTTTTCTCCAAAATCAAAATCATCCAAAGTATTAAACTCTGGCATAGTACCTCCTCGCAGAGAGAGATAAAATAGGATTATTTAAACATTCAGCTATTTGTTACTGCTATCTCGTTTTCAAAAGAAGTGTTAGGATTTGGAGAGAACATGAAGTTTATGAGATCAACCAATCTGCAAGAGTACCCCCACTCATTATCATACCATGAGAATATCTTGACAAGGTTTCCTCTCTCTCCAATCACTCTTGTGCTCAATCCATCTATTATGGCAGAATGAGAGTTACCGACGATATCTCTAGAAACAAGTGGCTCCTCTGTATATTCCATGATTCCCTTTAGTTTTCCCTCCGCTGCTTTCCTGAGAGCGTTATTTACATCATCCCTTGAGACCTCGGTTTTTAATACAGCCGTAAAATCTGTTATTGATCCATCTGGAGTTGGAACTCTTATTGCCATCCCATCAAGTTTTCCATTTAGTTCAGGCAAGACCATACCTACAGCCTTTGCGGCACCAGTTGTAGTTGGAATTATAGAAACTGCTGCAGCTCTTGCTCTTCTTAAATCCTTGTGAGGAAAGTCCAATATTCTCTGATCCCCGGTGTAGGAATGCACCGTAGTCAAAAATCCACTTTCTATGCCAAACTCCTCATTAAGTATCTTTACCGGAGGTGCTATACTATTCGTTGTACAAGACGCCATGGATACTATCTGATGTTGATCCCTATTATATATCTCCTCGTTTACACCGAGCACTATGGTTACATCCGGATCCGGGGATGGTGCACTAATGATGACCTTCTTTGCGCCTGCCTGAAGATGCTTTGCAGCTCCTTCTCTCTTTCTAAATACGCCGGTAGATTCTATAACAACATCCACATCAAGTCTTGCCCAGTCAAGGTTTTCAGGTTTTAGCTGGGAAAACATCTCTATCAATTTTCCATTTACTATGATACCACTCTCTCCCAGCTCTACTTCACCAGGAAATTTCCCGTATATGGAATCGTATTTTAGTAGATGGGCAAGAGTCTTTGGGTCACCAAGATCATTGATGGCAACAATCTCAAAGGATTTGTTATACTCTGGATGTTGAAACGCAGCTCTTAATACATTTCTTCCAATTCTTCCAAAACCATTTATTCCTACTTTTATCATCCCATCCACACCACTGCAAAAATAAGTGGCTTTCTATATAAGCTTTCCGATAAGATAGTTATCCGCTATCTTCTCAATCTTTGCTTTTCCAAATGTTCCAAGAGAGATATCTGAATAGATAACTACAGGTTTATAGGTATCTGTTCTGCCAACTACAGTTGATCCTTTTCCTCTTTCAGTAATAACTACGTTGCAACACTTGTTTAGATACAATTTGTTCCTGTCCCTTGAAATCTCTTTACAAAGCAGTGTTAGTTTTCTTGACCTTTCTTTTGCGATCTTCGTGGGTATTTTATCAGAAAACATCTTTGCCTTAGTATATGGTCTCGGAGAAAACCGAGTTATGTTCACTATATCTGGTTTTACTTCTTTGAGCAATTCAATAGTTTTCAAAAATGCTTGCTCACTTTCTCCAGTAAATCCGACAATAATATCTGTTGAAAGAGTTAAATCTGGAAATCTTGTTCTGAAAGCGTTTACAATGTTGACAAAATCTTCAGCGCTATATTTTCTATTCATCCTCCTTAACACTTCGTTATCTCCAGATTGTACTGGCAGATGAAGGAACTTGTAAACTTTGTCATTAGTATATGCCTCTATTATCTCATCAATTTGAGGAAGAAGCAGAGAAGGATTCATCATTCCTATTCTTATCCTAAATGATCCTTTTACATCACTCACTCTATCTATAAGCTCACCCAATCTCTCCCCACTATCCATTCCATAGGATGCTACATCCTGAGCAGTTAATTGTATCTCTACAATTCCTTTACCTACGGCATCCTCAACCGCTTTAACTATTTCCTTTATTGGATAACTTACCAATTTACCACGTGCTATTGTTGTTATGCAATAGGAGCAGGAAAAATTACAACCTTCAGATATTGCTATAGGAGCAATAACTCCATCATAGCATCTTGGTAGAGATGTTTTTGTCGTGAACTTATGCAATGTTTTTCTTCCCTCTATCAAATCGACAACTGTAGATATTTTATCTGGAGGAACAAGAGAGGAATCTGGCGAAACTTCCCTTATAAGATCTGGTTGAACGGCAGCCATGCAACCAGAGACAATCAAAGGTTTACCAAGCTTGTTCAATTTTTTTATGCGAGATAACATCCTCTGCTCTGTTGACCCTATAACTGTACAGGTGAGAAGAACAATTGTATCCGCATCTTTGACATCATCTACAATCCTATGTCCTCTATCTTTAGCTATACCTTTTATAATACTGGCATCGCTTTTGTTCGCCGTACAACCGTAGACCTCAAGATAGATGTTCATTGCATTTCCATAAGAGACACAGGAACTATTTAACAGCTTCTTCTATCCTTTTTAAAACGAAATCTCTTTCAAGGGTTGAGAGGAAATAGCCCAGTCTTGGACCATGATTCTGTCCCAATAACAATTGATACATTATTCTAAAAGCTGATTTTGAATTTACATTGGACTGTTCAGAAGCTTCATAGATTGTATTGTGAATGTTTTCAGCTTTCCATTCTATCTTTGAAAACTTTTCTTTTAATACCATCAGTAATTTTTTTTGTTCTTCTGATAATTCTACGGATGGTAACTTTTTTTGTACCCTAAATATCACTCTCTCTGGTGCAAAAAATTTCAACCAATATCTAACATGTTCAACTCTCATTCTAAGCCTTTTTTCATCTTCCTTATCTAGCATCTCTGGTATCTGTCCAGTTCTTCTGAGAATTGCCTTTATTTTCTTCCATTCCTCCGCAATCTGAACAATCGTTGCTAAATGACGATAGGATACCTGAACAGGCAACTTCTCAGGTATTTTGTAGGGTTGTGAAAGCTCATAGGTTCTCTGAAGATCTTTCATCCCTCTTTTCTCTTCTTCAACACCAAAGTACACTCTCTCCTCCTCATCGTACTCATCAACAAGGTCAAGTATACCAAGACCTGGATCAAAATCGATATGTTTAGAGGGCTTATTTTTCATAATCATAAAACGAAGGACCTCTGGTGGTGTCATGTTGAGCATCTCCTCTGCACTAACAGCTGTACCCTTTGAGCTATGCATTGCTCCCTTTCCTTTTAACTGTATAAATTCATAAACCACATAATGTGGTGGCTTGTAATCGAATATCTTCTCGGCAATTACTTTACCAGTATCCCAAGAACTGCCTGATGCAGCATGATCCTTACCAAATGGCTCAAAGGTTACGCCTAACATCTTCCATCTAGCAGGCCAATCTACACGCCACGGAAGCTTTCCAACACCTCCCTTTCTTATATCTACCTCGCCTTCATAGCCACATTTGCAGGTGTATTCTACATATGGATACTCATACAGAACAGGCTTAGCGGTTGTTAGTCTGTGACACTTCTCGCAGAGTATGTTGAACGGAATCCAGTTTTTTGGTAAACTCCGTTTTGATATCTTCTCGATTATTTCCTTGATATCTTTGGTTCTTTCCAGAGCAAGATGAATATATTCAATGTATTTTCCCTCTTTGTAAAGTTGCGATGCTCTGTATACTGTCGGATTTATACCAAGCTCTTTGAGAGATGAAAGAAAAGAGGTGAGATAGTGCTCAGCATAGCTTTTGTGTTTACTACAAGGACAAGGGATATCTGATAAAGGCATACCAACATACTGTTCGTAGGAGTCTGGAAGAAAAGGATAAACCTTTCTCAAGTGATCAAAATCATCCGCTATGTAAATAAGTTCTGCATCCAATCCCTTATCTTTTGCAGCTCTGTAAACAGCATCAGCAGTCAGAACCTCTCTCATGTTTCCTATGTGGATTGGACCAGAAGGAGTAATGCCAGTAGCTATAACCTGCTTACGATCCTCTTCCAGTTGAGATGCTAAAACGTCAGCCCAGTGCATAGTTTCCCTAAATCGCTCTGGTTCTTACAAGTGCACGTAGAGGCACGCCCTCTATATCATTCTGTGATCTCTTGTTAACGAGAGCCAAGCATAATACAGGATTTCCACCTTCCTTCTTTGTTGCTGCTATGGCTCTTCTCATAGTTTTTCCACTTCCAACAACATCATCTACAATCACAACATTCTTTTCAGTTACTGAGGCATAGTTTGAGCTGAATACTCCAACCTTCTCAACGTGAGGTCTAAAGATTGCCAGCTCCAGATCTAACTCTTCAGCTATGAACGTAGCATAGGGTATTCCATTTATAGACACACCAACCACTGTATCTATCTGCAGATCTCTCTTTCCCATCTCCTCTACAATTATATCAGACATTGCACTGGCAATGAGAGAAATGCGCGTTGGGTATACTCCTATTGATCTCCAACCTATCTTTACATCCTTTAATGGTTTTTCACTCTCTTTTTTACTGAGAAGCCATGCTACTGTTTCTTCTGCAACATTGAGTTCTGAAGCAATCTCATATTCGCTTAATCCACTCTCCTTAAGTTTTTGAGCCTTTTCTCTTAATGCTTGAATCTCCATATCGCTCTCACCTGTAAATTGAGATAATCTGTCCAATATTTAGTTTTTTGGCAGTGTTATAACAAAAAGTAAAAATAAAACACATCCATTTGCACAGCCTATGATATGGATATTACTAATATTTGCATTTATTCCCACTCTTATTTACGTGGCGTGGATTAGAAATACTGAGAAATATGAAAGAGAGCCATGGAGTGCACTTATATTTGTATTTATATGGGGAGCTACGTTGTCAATAATCTCTGCCATAATTTTAGAGAAATTGTTCGAGATTCCATTAATTGACTTTGTTAATAACGGCGACATAGTCACAATTATGCTAGGTGTGATCATAGCTCCAGCAGTAGAGGAGTTTACAAAGCCTCTTTCAATGACAACGAGAATAATACGAAAAAACATCAATGAGATTGAAGACGGTTTAATCTATGGAGCAGTTGCAGGTCTGGGATTTTCAGCTACGGAGAATCTTCTGTACGGAATGTACTTTTCTAAGGAGGGTATCGTAGTGATAATTGCACTTTTCATAACCCGCACTATAGGAAGCTGTCTGTTACATGCTTCGGCGACTGCATTGACTGGCTATGGATACAGTAGATACCTCATAGAAAAAAGGCCTTTTGCTAGTATACTTCCTTTCTTTTTATTTGCTATAATGGCACATTCTATCTACAACCTCTTTGCTTTCTCTTCAATCTATACAGACCAAATTTTTGGTGTTATTGCAGCAATCCTCTTTGCGATTGTTGCAATAACATGGATAAGAAAGAAGATAAAGAAGCTTGATCAGGAGCATCCAACAGATGATTAAGGAAATTTTATCCAGCTTTTCTTTCTTTGTGATACTTGGAATTATACTGGGTTTGCTAACAGGTGGTTTTCCAGCATACACCAATGAGATTTCTATGCTATCTCTGATAATAGCAATGATTTTCTCTCTACTGCCCGTCTCTTTTTCCTCTCTCTCGCTTAGAGAAGGAAGTAAGAATGTAGTGATCTCTATACTGCTCAACTTCGGTTTATTATCTGCTCTTATACTTCTACTCGGTGGTCTTTTTCCAGAAAATATCGAGAAAGGCTTTATAGTGATGGCTGCAGTTCCAACAGCAATTGCAGTACTTCCTATAACAACCTTTCTTAAGGGAGACACAAAATATGCTCTTCTCTCCCTTTCGTCTATCTATCTTGCATCCTTCGCATTTACGCCCTTTATCATTGTTGTATTTCTTGCCAAAGAGATAGACATGGTAATACTAGTAAGGGATATTTTTCTACTAATAGCTCTACCATTGATACTCTCACAAATCATAAAAAGGATAGAAATGCCAAAACAGCTACCAAAAGCTATAGCAAGTATCTGCTTCTTTTTGCTTGTATTTGCCGTAGTAGGGAAGAACAGAGCATTTCTATTTAATGATATAGAAATAATACTTGTTATTTCTCTTGCTCTTTTGATAAGAACCTTTGGTACAGGCTTAATGGTTAGATGGATCGGTAGAAAAAGAAAATTACCAGAAGACAAGATAATTCCTTTTTCACTTTTTGCTTCATTTAAAAATGAAGGTATGGCAATACTGCTCTGTATATCTTTATTTCCATCTGATATTGCTTATGTAGCGGCAGTTCCAGCAGTTATTGCAATAATATGGGAGATGATATGGGCTTGCTGTCTTGAAGCAAAGATAATATAGATTGAAAGAAATGCTAAAATTCATGAAATTGAGAAGCGAGGATTTTGAGGATGGAAATTTTATACCCAAGGATTGTACATGTGAAGGTAAAAACGTTTCTCCTCATCTTGCATGGTCTGAAGTGCCTGAGGAGACAGAAAGCTTCGCTCTAATAATGGAAGATCCTGATGCACCACTTATAACATGGACTCATTGGATAGTATACAATATCCAAAAGGAAATTAGAGAGCTAAAAAGAGGAGAAGTTCCAGAAAGGGCAAAGCAAGCGAAGAATAGTTTTAGAGTAAAAGAATACAGGGGTCCATGTCCACCCTTTGGCATTCATAGATATCTATTCAAACTATATGCATTGGATGTAGATTCTGTAGAGATATACAACAGAAAATCTTTCTACAGAGAAGTCAATAGGCACAAAATTGAAGAATGCATACTAATTGGCAGATATGGAAAGAAAAGAGCACAAATATTTAAATAGAATGAAAAGATAGGTAAAATAACAGCTGAGGAAAGGGATGCACATTTCAACGTGCTCTTTTTCTGAGGTAGATTTGGAGGAAAAAGAATGAAAACCATAAAGGAAGGAGATACTGTCTATATTTTGTATGAAGCAAAATCTGAGGATGGTAAGGAGGTATATTATAAAAGTGAAGAAGATAGTCCATTAGAACTAGTTGTTGGAGAAGGTAAATTTTTTCCAGTCATTGAAAATGAACTCAAGAACATGAAGGTTGGAGATTCAAAAACCATCACTCTGCAACCTAAGGATGCCTTTGGTCCACGTCTCGATGAGCTTATATTTGAAGTTCCCAAAAATGCAATAAGAGCTGATGTGGAACTTAGCGTTGGTTCAAGGGTAAAGATAAATGCACCATCTGGAAAGGTATTCTATGGTACAGTAACAGATATTAAGGAAAATACTCTTACAATAGATCTGAATCATCCTCTTGCTGGTAAAACGTTGGTTTTTACCATAACTGTAGTTTCTATAAAGTGATCAAAACCACATCTTATAAAAAGAGTATAATGATTCATTAATGGAAAACAATGGATAATGGTGAGGAGAGAGTACGTACTGTAAGTGTATTGCCCTATAATCCAAAGGTTGCCTACTTCTCTATGGAGGTCGGTGTAGATCCAGATATACCTTCCTATAGCGGCGGATTGGGCATATTGGCAGGAGACACCATAAAATCCTGTGCAGATCTAAATATACCTCTTGTTGGAGTAACACTACTATCTGAGAAAGGTTACTTTGATCAGAAGATAGATGAAGAGGGCAATCAAATAGAGATGCCGGTAGATTTCTCTCCAGCATCATATCTTACATCAATAGCTAAAGAAACTACGATAATGATAGAGGGTAAACCAGTTAAAATTAAACCATGGTATCATCTTGTTGAAGGTGCATCAGGATACAAGATACCTGTTATTTTCTTAGATACAGATATACCGGAGAATGGAGAGTGGGAGAGAAGCCTTACCAAATATTTATACGGTGGAGACAACAGATATCGTCTTGCACAGGAGATGGTACTTGGTATAGGCGGATTCAGAATGCTTAAAGAGCTTGGTTTTACAGGAGTTTACAGATTTCATATGAATGAGGGTCATGCAAGCCTCTTAACCCTTGAGCTCTATAATAAAACTAGAAATGTTGACTATGTTAGAAAACAGTGTGTTTTTACCACCCATACTCCAGTTCCTGCAGGTCATGACCAGTTTGATCTCTCCTTAGCCCGTTCTCTCCTTGGAGACATGCTACCTGAGGAAATAATACCAGATATAACCTTTGAAAACAAACTAAACATGACTAAACTAGGTCTGTTCTTCAGTCATTACATAAATGGAGTTGCAAAGAGACATGGAGAGGTATCAAGGGAGATGTTTCCCGGCTATTCTATAGATTCCATAACAAATGGCGTTCATTCATTAACATGGGTCTCCGATTCATTTAAAAAACTTTTTGATAAACATATGCCTGGCTGGAGATTTGATCCATACATGCTAAGATCTGCCTTCAGTATACCGAAAGAAGAGATATGGAACGCGCACATGGAGGCAAAGAGAAAGCTTATTGATTATGTAAATGAAAAAACCGGAATGGGGATGAGCTATGACATCTTTACCATTGGTTTTGCAAGAAGACAAACAGCTTATAAGAGACCAGATTTGCTGATATCTGACCCTGAAAGACTAAAGAAGATAGCAGAGAAAAGCGGAGCTATGCAAATTATATATGCAGGTAAAGCTCACCCAAAGGATACGCAGGGAAAGGAAATAATAAAGAAAATTATACAAACACAGAAGCAAATCAACTGTGATAAAATCAAGATGGTGTTTCTGGAAAACTATGATATGAGATTGGCTCAACTGATGGTCGCTGGTGTTGATCTCTGGTTAAATACTCCAAGAAGACCGATGGAGGCATCTGGAACTTCTGGAATGAAAGCGGCTCACAATGGAGTACCACAGTTTAGCACCCTTGATGGTTGGTGGATAGAGGGACATATAGAAAACATAACAGGATGGTCTATAGGTTCTCGAATTAAAGGAGAAAAAAAACCAGACGAGGAGAGGGATAGAGAGGATCTTTATACCAAACTGGAAGAAAAGATTCTGCCAAAGTTCTATAACGATAGGGACAACTGGATAAGAACAATGAGAAGTTGTATAGCTATTAATGCATCCTTTTTTAATACACAGCGTATGGTGGAACAATATGTGCTCAATGCATACTTTTTATAAACTTGTTTTGACTAAAGATTATTGAGATGAGAAATCCGGTAGGAAAGTATCAATGGTATAAACATCATGCATGGGCGGGACTAGCTATCCTTTCAATTCTTGTGGTCATCAGATCTATTTTCATTTTTCCAAATCAAATTTTTGTTCCTGCAATCTTAGTATTGATTGTATACATAGTAGTATCATTAATAGGTGCATATAGATACAGTGACAGTATATTGAAGCAAGTAGAGTATGAAAATGTAAAAACTATGAAAGATCAGAAAAAGATAGAGAAACTTCGTTTGAAATTAGAAAAGAAAAGAGCTAAGGCAGAGTACAAAGCAAAGAAAAAGAAATAGCTTACACTCTTTTTAAAGGTGAAGTTAAGTCTATAAGGAATGGTCTAAGCAATTTTCTTATCCCTGCCATCCATAGAATTGCAGCTATTATGAAAAGTATGGTTATATGGTCCCATCTATTTATGACCAATCCCAACGCTATGCCTGCTGCTGGTGCATGCTCTGTATTGGTTATTGCCATGAAAAAGGTTGAAGTGCCAACGGCTATTGCACCAAATGCAATAAGTAAAGTATGCTGACTAATCAGATGCTGAAGATAAACAGATAAGATATAAAGTATTAGACCGATGGATAAACCAACCGCATATCCTCCTAACAGTCGACGGGGATGTGAGGAATATCTGTTTGGAGTTGTGAATGTTATAAATGCACTTGCACCCAGAGCAGTGATGATTGCAGTTTCATTCAGCACATCAAGGAAAAGAAGGACAACCAGAATTGTAAAGGTAGCTAAAAAACATTGCAAGATATATTTCACTGCGTTTTTTCTAAATTTTGTATCAATTATCGAAATCATCTAATAGAGATACATTTCCAATTAAAAAGAGTTTGAGGATCAACTTTCTTCGAACGTTTTGTAGATCTTTTCTATGTTAAGAAAAATCTCTACTGGCTGAACTATCAAAGATTTACCTGGAGCATAAGTGTTTTACAGCTAATTTTATAGATGTTTCATTCAACCTACTCTTCAATGAAAATCGAGGGCACATGTATTTTTTCTTAAAAAATAAAATTGCCATGGATCTACATAACGCCGCCACTGGACAAATTATATCCACTAACAAGAGATTTGAGAACAACCGCTCTAAAATAAACAGACCGCTATATTTATATAATATTAATTGATAATGCTGAGCAAGTGCAGGATAAGAGGAAGTGGTGGAGGAGGAGTAAGAAATGAATATACTAAAAGTTGGAGTAGTTATTTTAAGTGCCTTGGTAATAATTAGCACAGGTTTTGCTATAGTAAGTCAAACAACTAATATTAATTTGAGGGAAGAGATATCATCCATCGAATCTGATCTAGAAACGTTAAGATTTGAGCTTAATTCAACCAAAAATCTCCTTCAAGAGAGAACAGAAGAGCTTAACAACACGATTTCTTTTATTCGGATCTACCTAAAAGCTGATGGTAAATTTTATTCTGCATCTGATACTCAATCTACCGCTGATTCCAAGTATAGCTTAGCTGGAGACTACTATGATACGGATGAGTGGGATAGTGCAATTCAATATTATAGCGATGCAATGGCATACTACAGTAACGCAGGTCAAAAATATAGAGATGCAGCAGCTTTATATGAAAATGCAAAAAACTATACGAATGATACCATATACAAAAATCTATGCGATGCATTGTATAATATGTGCATGTCAGCATCTCAATTAATGTATTATATGTATGAGGCAGCTGAATATATGAAATCTGCTTGTCAATACTATAAGAATGGAGATTTTGCCACTGGGGGGGATATGGTCGATAAAGCAAATTCAAGAATAACTTTGCATGATGAGGAAGTCGAGAATTACAATAATTATCTAACGGAATATAAGAATATCCTAATTAATTTAAGTTAAGGTAATGCAAAGTTAATCGCAGTTCTCTCTACTGCAGTAATAGAGACACTGTAAGGAATGGCTTTTACAGATATAAAGACATTGTTGAGTAGAGGTATAAATGCAGATGTTGTAACAGAACATTTATAATAAGAAGTAGAAGCCCCTTTACAAGGATCATATTCTCTCCGAGTTTATAACGCTTATAATCAGACCAGGAGCGTGTGCAATGATTGATCAGAATGAAGATACAATCTCTGTAAGTGAGTAATGGCGGTGGAGAGCTTAGCTTATCTATAAATAATTTCGAAGTATCCATCCCCGCAAACTACTAAAACAAAAATCATATTTCTTCAGATTACAGCGGGTATGGTCTAGTGGCTATGACACTGGCTTCCCAAGCCAGTTGCCCGGGTTCGAATCCCGGTACCCGCATATATTCAAACTCTTTTAGAAAGAATTATATATAGAATTCGATTTCCATGGATAAAAAGGAGGATATGTAAATGCCTGCAGTAGTTGATAAAGAGAAATGTGTTGGATGTGGCGTATGTAAAGATGCATGTGGAGTTGGAGCAATATCTATAGACGAGATCGCAATAATCGACGAAGAGAAATGTGTATCCTGTGGTGCCTGTGTGGATGCCTGTCCCCAAGGAGCAATTGAACTAAATTAAACACATAATTTTTTATTTGAATAGTTAAAGTTTTAATAGGCAAAATATTTCTATCTTCACTTCTGCAGGGGTAGCCAAGCCTGGCCAACGGCGCTAGCTTGAGGGGCTAGTCCCGTAGGGGTGCGCGAGTTCAAATCTCGTCCCCTGCACTATCATCTCTAGTTAGATGAAATATCGCAAATTATACCGATACTGTTTTATAAGGACTAAAGATACCGCTTTAACTGAAAGTATACTCTTAGTTCTAAAGGAGGAACAAAACCATGGCAATTCAACCAAAGGATGTTCATACGGTTCTTTCAAAGTACATGCTTGTAGACGGTTTCGACCTTGTCTTAGATTTGAAAAAAAGTGAAGGTTGTAGAATATATGACTCTCGTCACGACAGATACCTCCTCGACTGTTTCTCCTTCTTCGCCTCAGCACCACTTGGTGTAAACCATCCGGAGCTCACAACACCAGAGTTTCTAAAAAAACTTGGAGAAGTAGCGGTTAACAAACCCACAAATTCAGATGTCTACACAGTAGAGTTGGCTGAGTTTGTTGAAAGTTTCGCAAAACATGCGATGCCTGAGCATTTCAAATACCTGTTTTTCATAAGCGGTGGAGCCCTCGCGGTGGAGAATGGTTTAAAAACAGCCTTTGACTGGAAGGTAAGAAAAAACCTTGAAAGAGGAAAGGGTGAAAAAGGAACACAGGTTGTGCATTTCAAAGAAGCTTTTCATGGAAGAACAGGATATACTATCGCATTAACAAACACCTTTAATTTAGATAAAATAAAGTATTTCCCAAAATTCAAATGGCCTAGGGTCATAAACCCCAAGATAAGTTTCCCGCTTAACAAAGAAAACCTTGAAAGAGTTAAAGAACTTGAAGCTCAAGCTGTAGAAGAAATAAAAAAAGCTATTGAAAGAAACCCTGATGACATAGCGGCACTCATAATAGAGCCGATACAAGGAGAGGGAGGCGACAACCATTTCCGCAAAGAGTTTTTCCTAGAGCTGAGAAGGCTGTGTGATGAACATGAGATGATGTTCATAGTAGATGAGGTGCAAACAGGTGTTGGCTTAACAGGTAAAATGTGGGCATATCAGCATTTTGACTTTGAACCCGATATTTTAGCCTTTGGAAAGAAAACACAGGTTTGTGGCATAATGGTAAGTGAGAGGGTTGACGAGGTAAAAGACAACGTGTTTAAAGTTTCAAGCAGACTGAACTCAACATGGGGAGGAAACCTTGTCGATATGGTAAGGAGTCAGAAGTATCTAGAAGTGATTCACAAAGAGAATCTTATTCATAATGCTGAGATACAAGGAAAACATCTGCTAAAAGGTTTGGAGGAATTGCGGGAGAAGTATCCTGATAAAATATCAAATGCAAGGGGAAGGGGCTTGATGTGTGCCTTTGATCTACCTACTCCAGAAAAAAGAGATCAGCTCAAGAATGCACTTTATAAAAACAATCTTCTCCTACTATCCTGTGGCGCCACTACAATAAGATTTAGGCCGCCATTAACCATCTCCTCTGAAGAAATAGATGAGGCTCTCGATATTCTTGACAAAACCTTAAAAACCTTCTAACTTCTCCTTAAAAAATTGCGTTAATTCATTGATTTTTTTCCTCACCTGCTTCGTAGTATCTCTATCTCTGACTGTTACAGTGTTATCCTCAATGGTTTGATGATCAACCGTAACACAAAAAGGCGTTCCTATTTCATCCATCCTAGCATATCTCCTACCAATGGTTCCACCATCATCGTAGTATGTTGCCACACCCTTATCCCGCAGGTTTTTATCCACCTCTCTGGCGATAGAAATCAACCTGTCATCGTTAACCAATGGAAAAACCCCAACCTTTATAGGTGCAATCCTTGGTTTAAGCTTAAGCAATCTGTACTCCTCACCCTTTTTCTCAGTTTCATAGTAACTATGCTCCAGTACACAGTAGAGTATACGGTCTATCCCATAGGATGGTTCAATAACATGCGGTACAAGCCTCTCGCCACTTTTCTTCTCTCTAGTATGAACGATCTCATAGCAGTCTTTGGGAATAATTATGTCCCTGCCATCAAGTTTAACAATAACCTCCTTACCCTCCTTAGCCTGCATGTTTTCCAGTAGAGCCTTGATTTTACCTGCCTTGTCCTTAAACAATGGACCCAGCTTGTTCATTTTAGGAACAATCTTAACCACATCAACCATCTTAGGCTCATCATACTTCCTCAAAGCATACATGTCTGTACCAGAAGCTTTAATATGAGCACTAAGGTCATAGGCAGACCTGTCCGCTATACCAACACACTCTATCCATCCAAACCTTTCACTATAAATCTCTGCATCCCAACATTCTCTGGCGTAATGAGCGAGCTCATCAGGTGCATGCTTCCTAAACCTGAACCTATTTGGATCAATGCCGATAGTAAAAAGAAACTCCTGAGTGAGAAACATGTAGTATGCCAAAGCCTCATTGTTGATGACTCCTTTCTCAACAGCTTCCTTCAATGTTGCTTTAAACTCCTTTTTGTTGTCAAACAAAAACAACTCCCTTTCCTTAACCCCGTCAAACCTTGGATGGTTCTTATTCTCAGGGTCAAAAAAAATCTCAGCCTCAGCCATATTAAACTCTCTAAGCCTTATAATCCCCTGCCGAGGCGAAACCTCATTTCTATATCCTTTTCCAACCTGAACCACACCAAACGGGAGTTTCTCCCTAGCATAGCGATATAAAAGATGGAAATCCGTGAAAATGCCCTGAGCAGTTTCAGGTCTCAAAAAAGCCTTTCTACCATCACCAACCCCTATGATTGTGGAAAACATCAGATTAACCTCATGAGGATTCCCAAGCGTCCCACCACAACTCGGGCATTTCAGCTTCCCCTCTTTTACAGCCTGCTCAACATCTTCACCAGGCTTAAGCACATCCTCAACCTTAAAGGATTTACCGCATTTCTTGCAGTCAACCGTGAGATCAGTAAACTCATCAACATGCCCAGAAGCTTTGAGTACCTCATAAAGCGTTATCGTTGGAGTATCAATCTCAATGCAACCATCACGCATCACATAAAACTCTCTCCAAATGTTTTCAATATTGTTTTTAAGCTGCGAACCAAGAGGACCATAATCGTAGAAACCAGCTATACCACCGTATATTTCAAAAGATGGGTAAAAAAAGCCTCTTCTTTTACAGAGAGTCATCACCTTATCGTAAACATCCCTACCCATACCTAAACAACTCTTTACCTACTCCTTTTCATAAACTGCTCTCATAAGATCTATATCAGTGACCATACCAACGAGGCGTTCATCTGAATCCACCACAGGAACCTGACTGATCTGCTTCTTAAGCATAGTCTGCGCAACCTCAGAAATAGGTGTTTTCCTAAACGCCTTACTAACATTAACAACCATGATCTCCTTAACAGGAACCTGCGGTAAATCAACCTTTGAAGTTGAATAATAAAGCCTTAACACATCACGTATGCCTTCCCAGGTCCAAGCATCCTCGTCATCACCTAAACCAAGGTTTGATGCAGAAACACTCTCCTTTATATGGCTGAGTTTGAAAAGATCACCATCCGTTACAATACCAGCCAACTTCAAATCATCATTCAACACAGGTAAAGCACTCTCATTTGTTATGGTGATAATCTCCATAAGTACCGGCAGAGGAGTCTCTTGATAAACCGGTACACAAACGTTGCTAAGGTAACTCTCAACCAACCTGTTATTTCTCTCAACAACAAGTCTAAGAAGATCCCTTGGGCTTATTATCCCAAGCAACTCCTTTTTATTATTTATAACAGGTAAACCATGTATTCGGTTCTCATAAAAAAGTTTAGCAGCTTTTTTAACATCATCATCTGGTCCAATCACAAACGGTTCACTGCTCATAATAAGGGCAAGCTGCTCCTCATTAGGGTTCCTAAATATATCACTCCTTGTTACAACGCCTGCAAGCTCCTTAGTACCCTTCCTAAGAACCGGCATACCTGAAACATTGTGTTTCGCCAAGGTTCTAAGAGCATCCTTCACAGTACCTGGAACATAGGTAACTATTAGCTCTTTGGACATTACCTCCTTTACTTTCATGTCTCTATCAACTCCCTTTGGCACTTGAAACAAATATCGGTTTTAAATATTTTGTATCCAAAACAACAAAATCCGCCTTTGATCCTTCTTCCAGTTTAGGGAGTTGAAGTTTGAACATCTCTCTTGGCAGATAGGTGACCATGCTGAGCAGTTCCTCTATCGTAAAGTCCCTAAAATGCTCTCTAAGCCATCTTATTTCCTCTAACACATCTGGCATGGAGATCATAGCATTATCTGTTCCGAGAAGCATTTTTACACCCACTTCTCTAATAAGCTTCACGTTTGGTTTAAGATTGAAAAAAACATTTGAGCGAGGGCATACAACAACAGGAATATTTTCTTCCTTAATTCTCTCCAGATCGCTTTTTGTAGCATGAACCATATGTACAAGAAAATCAGGTTTGAGATCTAGTATCAAATCGATATTCTCTCTGTATCTCTCGCTAGCATGTAACGCAAAAATCTTGTTTCTCTTTTTAGTGTGCCTCGCAACCTTTCTGATTTCCTCATAATCCCAATCAGAGATGCTACTTAATCCAACACCATTTGATTCCTTCAACAGCATATCTAACTCATTTTTATCATAGGTAAGACTGGATGGACGGGAAAGTAAAATCCCTTTGATCTGAAAATCTTCAAGCGCTCTCTTGATTAAGTCTATGCCCTTTAAACCTCCCTCTCTGAAGTCACAGAACAAAGAAGTGCTATTCTTGATCATAAAATCAAGCGAGGATTTTATACCATTGATGATCTCTTCATCTGATGCTTCACTAAGTAGCCTGTGTTTCAATCCATCTGGGGGTGCAACAAGTTTTTCTAGGTCTCTTGGAAGGTTTTTTATCTTTTTTGTAACAAAGAAATCTCCAAGATGAGTATGAGCATTAAAAAAAGATGGGGTAATGTAACCTTTTACAATGGGTTTGCCAGAAGGATTCTCTTTACCAACCTTAACAATAATGTTATTCTCCACGCAGATGTAGCCTTTCTCTAATCCCTTTTCTGATAGTATTTCACCTGAAACACAGTACATAATTAAAAAAGAAAATACCTTGCTGCTTATCTTCTTTTGTGCAAAAAGATTTAAAAGGTTGGTTTTTGATGTTGTCCTATATGAGGAGAGATTTCAAGATATTATCTATATGGATAGTAATGCTGATGCTACTTATCTTATATTCTCCGATTCAGCAATCCAGCAATGGTAGAGGATTTTCCAGTCCGTCAATGAATGACATATTTGGAAATGCAAGCAATGTAAAAAGCAAATGGTGGGAAGTGTTTAATCAGACGCCCCACGTCCATAAAGATATGGAACAGGAATGGCATAATTGGACAGCAAAATGGCAAAAGAAATTTAACAAGACTAGCGAAGAGTTTAAAGCAAAATGGAAGGAAGCAAATACCGCATTTAGAAGGATGATGAAGATACATGCACTTCTTGGAGGTTTTTCTTACGAAAATGGCTATGGTGTGGGAAATTTTGTAAAGTTTATGTTCAACGATACAGACATTGTAGATTACACAGTAATAAGAGATGAGAATATCACTGTGTTTAATTTTGTGCATGTAGAAAATTTTCATCCCATTGATGGCCCTGTAGTAAATGGAGCTGTATGGAGAGTGAATGGAGAAAATGCAAGTATTGAGATACATGATAATCCGGTAGCATTACTCAAAATCAAGACAGTTCCTCGCACAATAACATTCTACCCAAGTGAAGGAATGAATGTAGAATTGGATAACAACTCTGCATATATAACTGGAGCAATAAATGGAACTATTATACTTGCTGGTGAAGGAGGTATAGAGCTATCTAATGGATCTGTGAAGGTTAGAGTTGAAAATAGCAAGGGCTGTGTACTATTTCTGGCTGAACCTGAAATAAACAACTCTGTCTGTGTCCATAGACACTGTGAAAGAGTAATAACAAAGCATATCGTGAAAGGAAAGATCTTTGCAAGAGTTCTAGTAAATGATACCAACAGCTCAGATGGAATGGTATTTATTAACGGCAGTATAAACTGTCTCACCTTTAAGCACAGAGTAAGGGTAGAGGTAAATGGCTCTGGAGAAGGAAAAAGCGTTGTTATTGACATATCAAATAGAGTGTTAAGAATAAATGACACAAACAGGCTAAAGGTTTTTGTAGATGGCAAGGAGATAAATATTGGCAACTATACTGATGTTCTTAACGAAACAGGGATTATGCCAAAATATGCCATCATAAACGGCTCCAATGGAATAATAGTAATAGTTTATCTGCCGCACTTCTCCATTCATACCATAGACATCTATGCCGAAAGTTATGAAAACCGCTCTACAATTCCAGGGTTTGAGGCAGTATTTGTTGTACTTTCCATTATTGTAGCTGTGATCCTAAAAAGAAAGAAAAACTACTGAATGATCTCCTCTACCAACTTTTTGTATTTTAATGCTAGATTGTCTGCCCTGCTCTTCTCTTTTGACTCAGCAAATATCCTAAATATTGGTTCTGTACCAGATGGTCTAACAAGTACCCAACCATTTTTTGTATAGATTTTAACGCCATCAGTTCTGTCTATACTCTTCACCTCTGACTCATCTGCAACAATCTCAGATAACCTATTCATAACCTGTGATTTTTTATCGTTTGGACAATGTGTTTTGAGTTTTACAACCTCGTATTTTGGAAGCTCGTCTATCAGCTCGGAGAGAGGTCTCTTCTCAATTGCCAGCAATTCCAGCATCTTAGCTATAGTCATAGCAGAATCTCTACAGTACTGATGTTCTGGAAAGATCAGTCCACCATTTTCTTCACCGCCGAAAACTGCATCGACCTTTTTCATAACCCTTGCTACTATTGGAGAACCAACGGCTGTATATATAACCTCACCACCTTCTGCTTTAACGACTTCTTCAAGGCAACTGGAAGTTGAAACTGGAGTAACAACCTTCCCTCCGCCTCTCTGCCTTACGATATATCTTGCAATGAGAGCGAAGCTTTTGTCACCAAAAACAAAGTTACCTTTTTCGTCTACAAAGATAGCTCTATCTGCATCTCCATCCTGTGCTACACCAAACTCTGCCCCCTCTTCTGGAACAATACTCATTAGTTCTTTGAGATTCTCTGGTACAGGCTCAGAAGGTCTGCCTCTGAACAAACCATCTGGTTCACAGTTCAACTCTCTTACCTTACAATCAAGCTCGTTAAGCAGAGAAGGTGCCACAAAACAACCTGCTCCATTACCACAATCCAGAACAACACTTATTTTAGCATTCTTTATTGCAGTAACATCAACATTTGATAATATGCTTTTCTTATAGAGATCAATAGCTCCGTTCCACTGTGAAAAAGTTCCCACTTTATCCCAAGGAGTTTTCTCTATATTCCCACTAAAATATATCTTTTCTATTTCCTCCTCCTGATCCTTTGCAAGTTCTGTTCCATCACCATCAATGACTTTGATTCCATTAAATTGTGGGGGGTTATGAGAAGCAGTTATTATTACACCAGCATCAAAATTCTTTTCCTTGACAGCAAACTGAAGCGTAGGTGTTGGTAGTATTCCAAGATCTACCACATCACAGCCAACTGAAAGTAAACCAGAGGTGCAGGAAGTTTTGAGCATGACATTTGATATCCTTGCATCGGTTCCTATAGCAACAGATGGTTTATCCTTTGTTTTCCTGAGATAACTACCTATTGCTTTTCCCATGGCAAGTGCAAGCTCACTGGTCATATCCTCATTAACAACGCCTCTTACACCATTTGTTCCAAACAGCTTTGTCATATTGCACACCTCTAAACCCTAATGAAATGCTTCATATATCTGTGTTGCCTTTTTCTCTCCAATACCTTCTACTTCTTGAAGCTCTTCTATTGTTGCATTTGCAACTGCAACAATAGAGCCAAAATGATCAAGAAGATTTCTTGCTAATACTTCCCCTATACTAGGCAATGAACTCAAGAAATATATCCGTTGTTCTTTTTCAGGCAAATTCTTCGCTCTCTTCCTGAACCATCTCGGTTTTGGAATGCTATCGTTTGAACCATTCAACTCCCTCTTACTTAATATCCTAAGAAAAGTTGGTACTGCAGCATTGTCTTCAAGAAAGAATATTGGTATATCATAAACATAAGTAATTTCCATAAATGCACCTGAGATGCTCGCCCAGAATCGGCTATTGTCATTAATTAAAAATTCATCAAATATACTGCCATGTATGAGAAGAATTTTTCGCTTTATCTTGTATCCATATATCCTTTTTGTTCTCATGATTTTTAGAAGTTGCTCCCAAAGTCTGTTTGATCTTATCGAACTTATAAAATCAGAGATGCTCTTTCTTTCAATCAAAACAGCATAATTTGAAAACAACAAAACTATGTCTCCAACAGGTAATAAAGCCATTTCAACATCTTTGAAGATTTCTTCTAAACTCTCCTTTATATTCCTCTCTCTATGGTCAAGAATTATCTTTACTTTATCTCCTGATAACATTTCCAACTTGCCCTTTTGGATAACCTTCTGGTATAGGTTTTGACCATACTTTTGCATTTTCAATCACTCTGTTCTCTTCTATGGTCTCATTGTCTCCAATAACGCTGTTTACTATTTTTGCACCTTTCTTTATAATGCTATTCTCTCCAATGACTGAATTTAGAACTGTAACATTTTCTTCTATTTTGACATTATCAAAGATTACAGAAGATTCAACAGTTGCCCCATCTGCAATAAAAACATGAGTTCCAATAGATGAACTTCTAACTGTTCCATTTATCTTACTATCCTTTCCAACCACATTTT
>Ga0190304_1000077_pt1 | contig 42586 bp, 43 predicted proteins | sample 48700712_MG_FD_161670 | JGI IMG/M metagenome (GOLD analysis project Ga0190304, IMG submission 161670) | Hydrothermal vent sediment bacterial communities from Southern Trench, Guaymas Basin, Mexico - 4870-07-1--2_MG | ecosystem: Environmental > Aquatic > Marine > Hydrothermal vents > Sediment ...
TCGGCGAGCATCCGATTTATCGGTTCTTCAGAATTAAGCGAAGCGACTGTGTCGGCGAGCATCCGATTTATCGGTTCTTCAGAATTAAGCGAAGCGACTGTGTCGGCGAGCATCCGATTTATCGGTGATTAAATACGCCTACCCAAACTAACCTTCTCCTTCAAATTATAAATTTCCTCTCTAAAAAAACTAACCATTGCCTCACTTTCCAAAACTTCCAACAATTTCTCATTCTTAGCAGAAAGAATATCATTAAAATTCTCAAAATTCCCAATCAATAAATCCACATATCTCTCTAAAAGATTAGTTTTACCTAAAAGTCTCATACCTTTGGGAGAAACAGATTTATCATGCAACTCTTCAAATAATATTCTAGAAATATTCAAAGGCTCCAATAAAAAATCAAAATCCATTTTTTCCAAAATATCTAAAGAATTAGAATGATTAGAACCAAAATAATCTTTTAAAACTAACTCTTCTTCTTTCTCTAAAGTACCCATTAATTCTTTTAATCTCATACGAACAATCATTCCTTCACGCCCCAATTCAATCAAATATCTTTGAACAATCGCTTCAACTCTTTTAATGATTTCCGCTCTTTGCAAAACAGAACAAACATCATTGATTGTAGAAATACGTTGTAATTCCAAAGAATTTAAATTTTCCAAAAATTCGTCAAAAACATCTCTTTGCTTTTCCAAAATTTGAAGAGTTTCAGAAGCTCGTCTTAAAATTTCAGAACTTCTTTCCAATTGGTAATAAGTTTTTCCATAATAAAGTGAAATTTTATTCTTTCTCTCAGAAACAGCAATAGCAATTGTATTTGCTTGATTAGCAGTTCTCTCCGCAGCTTTATGCCTTGTTCCAGTTTCTTTAGTAAAAATAGAACTATCTGGAACCAACAAAGTATTTGCAGAAAGAATATCTTTAGCATCATAAGAAACAAGAATAGCCCCATCCATTTTACATAATTCAACTAATTTTTGAGAACTAAATTTAGAATTGATTTTAAACCCTCCTTCTGCAAGGGGATTAATATTACCATTATCAAAAACAATCAATGCACCCATTTTAGCTCTAAGCAAATCATCTAATGCAATTCTAAGACTTGTTCCAGGAGCAACCATCTTCAAAACATTAACAAAATCCTTTTCAAACTTTTTTCCTTCAATAACTGAATCAGAAACTGAAGAAAATAAATCCTCTGAATTAATTTTTTTATTTGCCATAACAAAAATAAATAATAGAATTATATAAATATTTGTAAGAAAAAATCAAATTATTTATTTTCACAACAATTTTTTATATTTTTTGGATTAAATTTTCTTTTTTTATATTTTAACAAATCACAAATAGATGGCTCAAAGAGATTATTGATAAATTTTTTTTCTAAACCATATTTTTTATGGATATTATAAAAAATATTTTTCACAGTATGATCTTTGGTCAAAGGAAATTCATCAGAAAAAATTAATTTTAATTTAGGAAATTCAATTAATTTTGCAGATTGATCCCAATAAATTTTATTTTTATATTTAACCCCTACAATTTCATTTAATTCAATATTTACATAAAGACGTTGTTCAGAACTTTTTTCAAAATTAAAATTTTTCATAGATGGTTTAATCTTAACTATATATTTCTTACTTTTCAAAGGATCTCGAAAATCAGAAAAATTCCAATATTCTATTTCTTTTGGAATACCCCACTCTTTACGTAAACGTTTACTCTCCCAACTTTCAAAATTGAAAAACCCCATAAATCCCTAAAGAATATATCCCTTATAAATTTTTTAACACTAGAGAATATAATCAATCAACAATTTTTGTCTCAATTAAATCCAAATCACAAAAATTTGTAGTAAAATTATAAGCTCCAGCATTCAAAAAAACAAACTCTTCCCCCACAATTGGTTTCTCTTTCAAATAAACCCGATATCTAAATAAATCCATAGAACAAGGAGTAATTCCCTTCACAATATAAGGTTCACCATCCCTCTTATTGACTTCCCCCTCAACCAAAAGTTTAACAGAAACAATTAAAGCATCCAAATCAGAATTATAAACAGAAACATCAACAACAATATTATTATCATAAACAGCTTTTACATGAGAAATCAATTTTCCAGCAGGGCCAGCAATATATCTTCCAGGTTCAATAATCATCTTAATGTTTTTGGAACTTAACCACTCTCTAAATTTTTTAATTTTATCAAAAATCCCAGAAAAAACTTTAACATTAGTATTTGCATAAACCGATGGAAGCCCCCCACCAATAACCATATAATCACTTCCCCTCAAAACTTCATCAGACAAAACATTTTCAATCTCTCTTTTCAAATCCCACTCAGCAATATTCTGAGTCTTACGATGAAAATGAATTCCAATTTTTTCAATAAAATCCAAATTTTTCAAATTCAAAATATTTTCATTAATAAAATCCGAACCAAATCCAAAAACAAAATATTTTTCCGTTCTCAAAGTATTCTCCTTCAATTTTAATCTCAAAAACAAATTAATTTTTACCTCCCCATCAACCATAAATTTCCTCAACATTTCCAAATCCTGAATATTATCTACAACAAATTTTCTAACTCCTTCCTCAATCAAAAATTTCAATTCTTCTTTATTCCAACCTTGAGCCAAAAACAAAATTTTAGATTTATCCTTAACATTTTTCAATTCATTAACAGAATGAACACTAAACAAACAATCTCTTTCTTCTTCAAGAATACCAGTAACAATAGGATTTGTTTTAGAAGAATAAGAAACAATATCACTTACCTCTTTTACTTCATCAAATTTTTCCAAAACAACTTTCTTTGAAATTTCAAATAAAGGTTTCATTTCAACAACCCCTCCTTTGTCAAAAAACCTTCTTTTTTTGGCAACCGATAATCTTCGTCAAGAAGATTTTCTCTCTTTAATTCATCCAAAGCAGCAATCATCGCCAAAGGAAACATAATCGTAACATCTCCATTGACGGTAGCAATATCACTCTCATCTTTAACTTTTCCCCAAGATTTAGCTTCCTGAGTTGTCGCTCCACTCATCGAACCAGAACTTTTATGAGCAGTCGTCATATAAACAGCATATTCCGCGCCACCGTTAAGCAAAGTCGCTAAAATAGCATGATGTTTTGAAATAGAACCACCCAAAGCAATAACTGCCTTTTTATCATCAAAACTAGTTCCAAGTAAAATATTTCCAAAATCCGCCACTACATCAACGATAAAATCTTTGTGCTTTTGTTGAAATAAATACAAATGAAAACCAATTCCAGCATCAGTAATTGCAGGACAAAAAATTGGAACATCTTTTTTTGCAGCTTGATACAAAATTGAACTTTTATCTGAAAGCATCAAACCAAATTCCTTCAACAACTCAGAAACAGACCAACGCTTCTTTTTTTCATAACATTTTTCCAAAGCTTTAACAATCCAATCTTCAAATTTCATATATCCTTCAGTATTAATCATTAAATTTCCAACTCTGTTAATTCCTTTTTCATGGAGTTCAACATCATCAGCATCAAAAGAACCAATATCAAATTTCTCACCAATGGCCTTCATAATATCTTCCTCAATCGCTCCAGCAGTTGTAACCAAAAAATTCGGAATACCCACTTCAACCAATTGAGCAAAAAATCCCCTCAATCCCGAAGTCACCATATTAGAAGTAAAAGTCAAAAACACTTTAGCATTATTCTTTTTTATTTTCACAATAACATCTTTAGCCTTAGCTAACTCTACACTCTGAAAACCAACCTGACTTAAATCGCCAACTAATTCAGAAACCTTCATATCTTCATGCCACATAAAATCTTTAACTTTCATTTTAAATTAATACAATTAGAATTTAATGAAAAAGTACTGACTAACTTATTTCCTAAGAATTGGAATAGCTAAATCTTTCACTTTCATAAAAATATTTAGAATTAGGGACTTTTAAAGTTTTTGTTACAAATTATCCAAAGGACTCCTAGTCTCCTCCAATCCCTTCTTAGAAACATAAGTATAAATCTCAGTAGTTTTCAAATCCGAATGTCCTAAAAGCTTCTGAATAATTCTCAAATCAGTTCCATTTTCTAACAAATGGGTAGCATAAGAATGACGAAGCATATGATTAGTAATTTTAATTCCAACCCTCTTCCCCGAACCTCTCCAAAATCTTCTGAACAGATTTCTTACTATATTTCCCGCCACTGCGCCCCTCAAACAAGTACTTATTTCTAAACTAATACTTACTATAATACTTTAACAAATTCTTCTTAATAAAGTCACAAATTCGCTAAAATCTGCTACCCTCCAACTTAAGTTGTGGGCTTGACCGCAGATTTTCAAGACACGAATTTTTACATTCACCCTCGACAATGTGACGCTCACCCTTCGAGAATACCGTCTCGCCAAAGCCCCCGACACAATCTTTTTTGAAAAGACATCCACGACTTGAAAGTCGTGGTTTCAAAAACAGCCTATCAAAAACGCAAGTTGGAGAAAGCATAATGGGAGTAGAAAAATCAGACGGAATTTTCTTGATAGCAGATATAACAATTGAAAACATAAATAATGAACCTGAATATTTTAAAGATAATATTTTCATAGTTGATTCACAAGGAAGAGAATTTGAAGAAGATATTAATGCAAAAATAGATTATGGATATAACAATCTTTTTAGCGGGCTGGATAAATTACAACCAAGACTTCCAAAAAGAGCAGAAATAATTTTTGAGGTTCCCAAAGACACAGAGGGAAAAATAGGAATTAAGAAAAGTATGTGGTCTTCTGATTTTAGTGCTTATGTTTCTTGGTAAAATTTCTTTTAGAAAAAGAAGGCAAAAAGGAAATCCCCATTTTCTTTTTGCCCAAAAGAGGTACTCTTCAAGCAGAAAAAAGAAACAAAAAGCGGGCTTATCTCCCCAATATATTGGTTGTCCCATCGTCCTCCCTAACCTGAAAAGAAAAATTAAAAATTTGCGAAATTATTTCATAATTTCTTGCCACGCCTTGCAGACTCTCACTTCGTTCGGGTCAAGCAACAACAGTTAAACAGAAAATCCTGCAAGGATTTTCCCAAATTTTTTCTTGCAGAAAAAACTCATGAGGTCATTACATTCCATTCGTGACCTAGGGGTTGTTTAATCGCGATGTTAACCAAACTCGCTCAAAACCTTCTCCACAACATCCCTCGTCCTTTTCTTCTCCTCTTCACTACCCTTCTCTAAATTAACCTCAACCAAATCAAAATAATTAATTTTCTCTCCAATTTCTTCCAACAACCTAAACATTTGCCCCTCATTCAACCCATTTTCCTCAGGATAACCAGTAGAAGCAATAATAGAACTATCAAAAACATCAATATCAAACGAACAATATAATTCTCCTGAACCAATAAATTCTAAAATTTCCTCTCTTCTAGAATCAAATTCATCAGAATAAATTATCTTAATTCCTTTTTCTTTTGCATAATCAATCTCTCTTTTATCAACATTCTCAGAATTCTTCCTAACTCCCACAATCAAAATCCTTTTCCCATCAATTCCTGTTTTCTCAACAACCGCTCGCAACCATTCTTCATGGCCAGGTTCTGGCATTTGTTCCATTAAATCAGGATGTGCATCAAAAACAATCAACTTTCCATTTTTATACTTCTCAAAAAAATTCAAAACCAAACCATAACTAATTGAATGATCTCCTCCAAAAAACAAAACTTTCCCCCCATTAAAATATCTCTTTGTTCCACCAACAATCTGCTCCAATTGCTCTTCAATATTCCCATTATTCAAATTAATCTTTTCAAAATCTTGCCTTTCCAAAACTTCTAAATAACTTTTTTCAACTCCCTGAGTAACTCCAAGTCCATTAATTCCAGGAACAACAACTATCTTCATAAAATCAACAAAAATTCAAATCTTTTAAGATTAACTAATAAATAATTATCTAAATCTAACCTCTCCCCTTAAATATTTCTTCAAAAAATCAAACACTCCCTTCAATTAAATTGCTAAACGCAAATTTAATTTCTATTACGCTCCATATTAAATTTTAACTTATCTTTATAATTCTTCTCCAATAACTTTCTTCCACAATCTAAACCCTTTCTTGCTTTACCATAATTACTTAAAAATTTTAACAAATATTTGGATGGACAAAAAGGTTCAATTCTCCCAATTACAAACATTTCAGAATTGAAAGTTTGAGTTGAGAGGGGCTAAACGAAAATTATAATTATCTAAATTTCATCCTCAAAATCAATAATCTTTCTTCTATTTCTTTCTTCTCCCACCACGAAAATCTTTTTAAAATATAATTAACTTTACAAAGTATGAAAAAAATATTAAAAATTTTATTAGGATTAATTTTTCTTACAGGAACAATTTTCTTTGTTTCACAAGAACAATACCTTTTATCCTGGGGAGAAGCTGCAATTACCATGATTAAAGGGGGATTAACTATCCTTATTCCATTAATTGGATTAATTCTCATTGTTATGGGAATTAGTGAATTAAAAAATTAAATTTTCTTAAAAAAATAATTTAGATAAAATTAGTTAGCTTTAGTTTTTATAAAATATTTCTCAAATTTTATTTTCTCAATTATTTCATTTTTAATTTATTTAAATCTAGCCTATCCTTCTAAAAATTCCTCGATTAATTTCATTCTTTTAAAATTTTGTGAACCACATTCCAAAATTTTGTTCTATCATTCTGAACTTGTTCAGTAAATTTCTAGTTATAAAAAAACAACCAACAAACCCTCAAGAATTGCTGCAATAACCAACAAAGGTAATATAATAAAAACATAAACATTGATTGATTTAATAAAAAATTCTCTAAACTTTTTCTTGGCATTTTTAAAGAAAATAAAACTACCCAATTTAAAACCCAAGCCTAATGAAATAAAAACTGCAGGTAATTCAAAAATACCATGAGGAAAAAGTCTCCATAAAGAAATTAAACCATTTTCTGAAACACTAATTGCAGAAGCAAAACCCAAAACAAAACCATTTAAAATAGCATGAAAAAAAGGAATTATTCCAAATAAAAATCCAGAAAATAATCCAATAAAAGTTGCATTAGAATTATTTATAAATAAAAATTCTATCATCTCCCAACTATTAAAATTTTGAGTTTCTAAAATTAATTTTTTAAAATAAGAAATTATTTCATTTTGAATATTTTCAGGAAGAGGAACAAAAAAACCAATTAAAGCAAAAAAGAAAAAAATTCCAATTGCAATCCAAATAAAATTTCTAGATTCTTTTAAATAATCAAAACAAAGATTATATCTATCATGCAATTTTTGACTTATTTTTTTCATAGTAAATTTATTTTTCATATGTTCTTAATTGAAACCATGCACTAAATTGTACGGTTTATTTTATTAATGGGCATCCAAAGGGCGACTATCTCTATGTCAAATGGGAGTATGAAAATTCGCCTTTAAAAAATCCACGAATTTGTAATCTTAATTAAAATGTCTACTTATATCTCTAATTTTATTTGGAAATCTCTTTCTTAAAATTAATCCATAAATTAAACCAAAAACCAATCCTCCAAAATGGGCAATATTTCCGATTGGAACATTACCAGTAATCGAAATAATCCACAACAATATAACCATGCCAAAAGCAGCATATTTCATTTTAATAGGAATAGGTATAAACATAATATAAACAGGAAGATTTGGAGTCAATAAAACCAAAAGTCCCACCAATCCAAATAATGCTCCGCTAGCTCCAACTGCATAATTATGTAAATCTCCTGGAAAGATAAAAGAGGAAATTACAAATAAAACTCCCGCAAATAACCCTGCAAAAATATAAAACCAAAAATATCTCTTTTTACCAATAATCTTCTCAATTAAAGAACCTACAAAAAACAAAGATAACATATTAACAAAAAGATGAAAAACTCCCCCATGCATAAACATGCTAGTAAAAAAAGTCCAGAGATACATCCCATTCAAAATATTGGCCGGATTTATTGCAATATGGTCCCAAGAAAGAATATCAGTTCCAATCAAAATATAAAACAAAACAAAACAAAAAACATTAATTAAAATTAATTGAGTTGTCAAACTAAGATTAGAAAAATTTCCAAAAAAATTCTTTTTTTTCTTAGGATAAATTTGATAAACACCCATTTTAATAATAAATATAATTAATTCTTATTTTTAATAGTTTCTAGAAGAATTATTTCTTTTTTACTGCTTTTTTAACAACCTTCTTAATAACTTTTTTTTTCTTAACCCCTTTCTTAGCCACTGCCTTCTTCTTCGTGACTTTCTTTTTCACAACTTTCTTCTTAGCCACTGCCTTCTTCTTCGTGACTTTCTTTTTCACAACTTTCTTCTTAGCCACTGCCTTCTTCTTCGTGACTTTCTTTTTCACAACCTTCCCTTCTTTCTTAGCCAACTTTGCTTTTTCAGCATCTCTTTCTTTCTTTTTCTCTGCTCTTTTCTTTTTAGCTTCTTCTTTTTTCAATTCTTTTTCTTTTTCTTCTTTCTTTAATTCAATTGCTTTTTTCTTATCTAATTTCTTTTGCTCTTTTTCAATCTCAACATCAATTATTGCTATTTTTTCATCAATTTTTTCTAAACGCCTATTTAATTCTTTAATCAATTTTGAATTATCTTTAATTTTAAATAATTCTCCACACTCATCACAAGTAAAATCCATTAAAAGTGCTTCATCTTCATCATATTCCAAAGCACAGAAATCACAAACATAATAATTAGATTTTTTTCTAAGATTGATTTCCTTTTGAATTTCCAATTTATTTTCTAATAATAAATTTTTCAAAAATTTCAAACATTTCATAGTTTCAAATTTCCAAAAATAAGTATACCAACCTTTTTTCTTATCTTTTTTTCTTATCGAAGAAACCAAACCAAAATTAGAAATTTTATATAAAATATTTCTTGTTTGGTTAATAGTGAGTTCTAACTTTTTAGCGAGAGTAAATTCATTTTGATGTTTATTAGAATTTAATAAATTTGCAATCTCTTCAGCTTGTTTTCCTACAATTATAACCACCATTTCTCTAAGAAGTTTATCTAACATAATAATACTGAAAAAAAATCTAATTAAATAACTTTCGGTTTAATAAAAATAAAAAATTTTTTCTTGTTTTTTTTTCTACCCCTTTTATCTTTGATTTATTTTGTTTTATTTTTAAGTTTAGACACCATCTAAAAAATTTTAAAACCTTTGTTTATCTGTGAAAAACTTTTTAGCAAGTATTAACCAAAAAGAATTCAAAATAATAAATAAAAAACATTTTTAAACCCCTGAGACGATATATAATTAGAGGTGTTACTATGTCATTATTTGGGAAAAAAAATAAAAAAGAAAATCCAACATTACCAAAACTTCCAGAATTGCCTTCTCTACCAAATTTACCACGTTTAGATGATTATGAAAATCAAGAAGAGCTTCATCAACTACCTTCTTTTCCAACAAACACGTTAGGAGAAAAGTTTTCACAAAATACAATAAAAAATGCAGTTGTAGGGGAAGAAAAGATGGAATTTAAAATGCAAGAACCAGAGTTAACTCAAACCCCACTTGAACCAATTAAAAGATTAACAACTCCATTACAATTAGAACAAGGAACTTCAAGCGCACAACAAGCAATGGAAAAATTTTCTCAACCAAAAACAATTGATGCAGAACCAATATTTATCAGGCTTGATAAATTTGAAAATGCTCTAAAAATTTTTGAAGATACAAAAGAAAAAATATTAGAAATTGAAGGATTGTTAAAAGAAACAAAAGAACTCAAAGAAAAAGAGGAACAAGAATTATCTTTGTGGGCAACAGAAATACAAAACATCAAAAAACAAATTGAAGAAGTAGACAAAGATATTTTTTCTAAAATTTAGATGGCAAAGAAAAAAATTTCTAAACCAAAAAAAGAAGAATTAATTCATATAAAATTAAATTATCTTGAAGCCAAAAAAGGAAAAACAAAAAGTTTATCTTCTCAAATGAATTTACTAAATATAATTAAAATAATAAATAAATACAAAGAATTAAGACTAAAAGAATTAGAAAATAAAAATAAAACAAAATTAAAATTAAAACAAATTAATTTAAATATAAAAAAATTGCAAAAAATTCTTCCAATATATAAAATCCCAAAAATTTTAGAAAAGACTTATGAAGAAAGAGAAATAAAAGAACCAAAAGAAAAAATAAAAGTAATTTCAAAAAATACACTTGAATCTCAACTTGAAGAGATACAAAATAAATTAAAGGCACTTCAGGAATAAATTTAAAACCCCTCCTCCTTATATTTTTATATGATAACTCGTAAACAATTGATCAAAAAATATATAGAATTTTTCAAATCAAAAGACCATAAAGAAATTCAAAATTATTCATTAGTTCCAGAAAATGATTCAACCGTTTTATTCACCACCGCAGGAATGCATCCATTAATACCCTTCTTATCTGGACAACCACACCCACAAGGGAAAAAACTCATAAATATTCAAAGATGTATCCGAACAGGAGACATTGAAGAAGTAGGAAATACAACACACCACACTTTTTTTGAAATGTTAGGTAATTGGTCTTTAGGAGATTATTTCAAAAAAGAAGCCATTGAATATTCATTTGAATTTTTAATTAAAATCTTAAAAATTTCTTTAGAAAGATTTGCAGTAACTGTTTTTGAAGGAGATAAAGATGCACCAAAAGACGAAGAAGCAGCAAAAATATGGGAATCTCTTGGAATAAAAAAAGAAAAAATTGCTTTTCTCAGCAAAAAAGATAATTGGTGGGGACCAGCAGGAGAAGTTGGACCATGTGGACCAGATACAGAAATGTTTTATTGGAAATTAAATAATATTCCCGCCCCAGAAATTTTTAATCCTAAAGACAAAAACTGGGTAGAGATTTGGAATGATGTGTTAATGGGATATGAAAAAACAAAAAAAGGAAAATATATAGAAGCAAAACAAAAAAATATTGACACCGGCATGGGCATAGAAAGAATGTTAACAATTCTAAATAATTTAGAAGATAATTATGAATCAGAAGTATGGAAACCTATAATTGAAAAAATAGAAGAATTATCAAACAAATCTTACAGAAGAAATGAAAAAGAAATGAGAATAATTGCAGATCATCTAAAAGCTGCATGTTTTATAATTAACGATGGAATTGTTCCAGGAAATTCAGAACAAGGATATGTTCTAAGAAGATTAATTAGGAGGGCCGTTAGAAATTTAAAAAAATTAGACCCAAAAATATTAGAAATAAACGCAATAAATAAAATAGCAAAAGAAATTTTCAAGATATATCCTGATTATAAATTAAAAGAAAATTTGATTTTATCAGAATTAAAAAAAGAAGAAGAAAAATTTAAAAAAACATTAGACAAAGGATTGAGAGAATTTGAAAAAATATCCAAAAACAACAAAATAGATGGAAAAGAATCATTCTTGCTCTATCAATCATACGGCTTCCCACTAGAAATGATTGAAGAATTAGCAAAAGAACAAAATATTTCTTTCAATCCTAAAGATTTTAAAACAGAATTAAAAAAGCACCAAAAATTATCACAAACCGCAGCTGCTGGAAAATTCAAATCAGGATTAGTCGACAACTCAGAGACAACAACAAAACTCCATACGGCAGCACATTTATTACTTGCAGCATTACAAAAAATATTAGGACCAAAAATCCAACAAAAAGGTTCAAATATAAATTCAGAAAGATTAAGATTAGATTTTAATTTTGATAAGAAATTAACAGACGAAGAAAAAAAAGAAATAGAAAAATTAGTTAACCAAGAAATAAAAAAAAATCAGGAAGTTACACGAAATGAAATGTCTCCTCAAGAAGCAAAAGAAAAAGGTGCACAAGGAATATTTGATTCTAAATATGGAGATAAAGTTTCAATTTATACAATAGGAAATTTTTCAAAAGAAATTTGTACAGGACCACATGTAAAGAATACAAAGGAATTAGGAAATTTTAAAATAATAAAAGAACAATCATCTTCTTCGGGCATCAGAAGAATAAAAGCTATTTTAGAATAAAATTTTCCAATCCATACAATTTCAATAAATAATTATTACATTTATTAATATTTCTAATTTTATTGCCTACTTTTTTTAAACTTTTAATTTCATCCTCAACTTCTTCAAAATACTTTGAATATATTTTTGTTTTTAAAAAATTTTGATGTATTATTGCCATAGATAAAATAAATTTTTTACAAGAATTATATTTCATTAATATTTCATTTTCAGAACCAGAATAATCCTCTCCATTAATATTTCTCTTCCCAAATAAATATTTAGATTCATATTCAAAAAAAGAATAACTTTCTTGTAAATTCTTAAAATTCTTAAAATTTTTACTCTGATCTTTATTCAAATTATTTATCATTTCTTCAACAATGAGAGCATAATAATTAAAGGAATTCATATGAAAACTAGGAGAATCCATAAAAATTTTTTCATCTCCTTTTTTAGGATTAAGAAAATATTTAAAATTTTCCCCAAGATTAACTTGATCCTGATTAAAAGAATAATAATATAAAACAGAATTAGAAGAAAATTTATAAAATTCTTTTAATTCAAAAAAAGTAGGTTTAATATTCAAATTCTCATCAACCAATTCAACCAATTTAACAATATCCATAAAAAAATAAATCAAAACAATCTTTTAATTATTTATATGATAAAGCATCAATAAATAAGACCATATTTTTCTCTAAGATTATCAAATCTTTTTTTCTCAAAATAATTCAGATAACCTTTTTCATCAACTTTATCAACTAATTTTCCCAAAACATTAGCATCAGAATAATCATTTAAATTGTCACTTAAACTAATCCCCTCAGAAATAAATAAAAATTCCGTATAATTTCCTAAAACTGCACTTCCTTTTGGACCTTGATATCTTCCACGATCATATGAAATAGGAGCAGGCAAAGTTGTTTCAACAAAACAATATCCTGTATTATTCAAAGAATATTTTTCAGGACATTTAATTCCCACTGCCTCATGATTTTCTTCTTGATAATAAAATAAACCAACCTCAAATCCTAATTCTCTCAATAAAAATACAAGTAACTCTGATTTGCATTCACAAGATCCAAAATGTTCTTCCAAAGTTTGGTAAGGATATCTAGAAAGCCTAACCTCAAATCTTCCACCAAAAACATCAACATAATCAGGTTCACCATAAGGAATATTTTGAACTAAACTTATTGCAATTTGAGCTTGTAAATCTTTAGACCAAGGAGCAAGATTTTGAATTTTGATAACTAATGGCATCAAAGCTTCTCTTTGCAACTCATTATCTATTTTCATTAATTTAAAATCCCTCCTACTATAATTTTCCCCATTAATTGTAATAAGTGAACGAGGTAATGTATTAAGATAATTAATAACTCCCTCATAAATTGGCAAATCAATAAATTTTTTTTCTTTCTCAAAAATATATTTTAAACTGATATCTTTTTCTTCAACATAATTAGAAGAAAAACAAGCATTTCCTAAATTTCTTAAAACCTTAGGACATCCACATTCCTCAATATTTTCTATTAAAACATTATCTTTACAATAATAAGGTTCATTCAAAGAACAGCTATTAAAAGGAGTTCCATCACCACAAATTAATTCTTGTTCAATTTCTCCAGTAAAATTTAATAAAGCATAAATTGTAAAAAAACCCAAAGCAAAAGCAAAAAAACCAATGACCCAATATTTAGAATAATGTTTTTTCACTCCCCCTGTTTTCTCAATTAAAAATTTTTCTTCCATTAAAACAATTAATAAAAAACAATTAATAAAACTAACTAAATAACCTCTTAAACCAATCCCCAAATCTTCTAAAAAAGTTTTCAAATTATTTTATTATAATTATTGCACCCACAAAATTTTAACTATTATATACAAGCAAAAAAATTTTTTCGTTAAAAAGTTAAATTATTTACACCTCTTTCTCAAAAAAATTATTAAAACTCACCAAATATTTCAAAAATCTAAAGTTAATTGATGTTTACTTTAGGGAGATACAAATTTAATATCAATCTGAACTTGATGTAATAAAAGCCTATCTGGAAATTTTAATTAATTAATTTTTTAAATTAAAAACAAAAAGCCCCTATTCCTTCCAAGCTTCATTAGCCCTCAACAAAATACCTTTAATACTTGGATCAAAAAATTCATTCCAATAATTTAAAGTTTCATCAATATATTTTGCTTCAAGTTCTTTATTCTTAGTTAAACCAATTAAAGAATGTGTTGTAGAAAATTCCATTGTCTTTTTAATTAATTTCCAAATCATCTCCCTATCTTCTTTATTATTAAATAAATTAGCCTCTGTTTGACTAGCAAGAAATCCAGCATTGGGCATCAAAATACCATTCAAATAATTATGCCAACCCATATAATTATCAAGAATTCGAGAACAAATCTGCCTAGAAAAATTAGTGCTAACAAATTCAGAAGAAATAACTCCATCATAAATTCTAAAAGCCTCCTCCAATTCTTCAAAAGTCGCATTAAATTCTAATTCCTCTTTAGTTTTTTTAAATTCTTTTTCAATCTCTTTTATCAATTCTTTTTTATCAATCATATAACGTAAAAACGTTTTTCACTTATAAAGATTTAGCCAAATAAATCGGTATTTTAGAAAACGATTGTTTCAAAATGTTTGTTAAAAAAAGAATTAACAGAAAATCACAAAAACAAAATCCTTGTTTTATAATTTCCTCTTTTTTTCTACCCCATTTTTGATTTATTTTTTCGTTTAGACTAGACATTTATTTGCGCCGTGTAATCCATTACACAAGCAAACAAATAACAACGTATAAACAAAAAAGAAACAAAAATCACTCAAAATAAACACCAGGTTGTCCAGGCCTCGCCTTCTTACTTTTTCCTTGTGGATCATACTTCTTCTCATCCTTAACAGAATAAACTGCCACTTTTTTTCCCCACTCTTTTTCCAAAATCTTAACATTATACTTCGAAAGTTCAAACGGAATTACATACAAATAAACTTTTTTAATTTCATTGCCCTTCTCTTCTAACTTCTTAATCATCACTTCAACATTCTCAAGAACTTTTGCGTTTAAATCAATTTCCTTCTTATGTATTTTCAATTTATTCTCATCAAACTTCGGCCAATCTGAAACTGAAATAAATCCAGAATTGCCAATTTTCTCCCAAAGCTCCTCAGTAATATGTGGACAAATAGGATTTAATAACTTCAAAGCAATTTCAAAACTTTTTTTAGAACAACCAACCCCAATAATCAAATCAAATAATTCCCTCAGTTCAATCGTTGCCTTCCTATATTGAAAATTAGAATAATAATCTGTAACATTTTTAATCACATTATTCAATTTAATAATTAATTTTTCCGAATCTTCCTTCAATTCAAAATTTTCAACAAAATCAAAAATCTTTTTTACAAATCTTAACGAACCAACAATCCCTTTTTCAGACCAATCAATATCCTTGTCAGGTGAAGCCAAACTAGATAAAAAAAATCTTGCAGTATCAATTCCATATTTATCGGAAACTGTTTCAGGTAAAATCACATTTCCTTTAGACTTGCTCATCTTCACTCCATCCTCACCCATAAGCATACCTTGATGAAACAAAGTCTTAGCAGGTTCATCAAAATCTATTAATCCCAAATCTTTCAAAAATTTAGTATAAAATCTAGAATAAATCAAATGCATACATGCATGTTCCGCACCACCAATATAACTATCAACTGGGCACCATAATTTAACTTTCTCTTTATCAAAAATTCTTGAATCATTATTTGGATCACAATATCTCATAAAATACCAAGAAGAATTCACAAAAGTATCCATAGTATCAGTTTCTCGTTTAGCTTCACCCCCACATTTCGGACATTTGACTTTAATCCAATCTTTATTGGTTTCCAGAGGATTACCTTCGCCAAATTTAACTTCTTTCGGCAAAATCACAGGTAAATCTTTTTCAGGAACTGGAACATTCCCACACTTTTCACAATGAATAATTGGTATCGGAGCCCCCCAATATCTCTGACGAGAAATTCCCCAATCCCTTAATCTAAAATTCAAAGTCTTTCTACCAACACCCTTCTCCTCCAACCATTTAGTAATTTTCTTTTTAGCTTCATCACTATCTAAATTATTAAAATCTCCAGAATTCATCAAACTCCCCTTTTCAGTATAAGCTTCTTCTAAAATTTTTCCAAAATCAAAATCAGTTGGATTAATTACAGGTTTAATCTTAATACCATACTTCTTTGCAAATTCAAAATCTCGTTTATCATGTGCAGGAACAGCCATAACCATTCCAGAACCATAATCAGCAACGACAAAATTTCCTACATAAACCAGAACTTTCTCCCCATTGACAGGATTCACAGCATACGAACCAGTAAAAACCCCTTCCTTTTCCATATCTGCCACCTCCTTTTCAGAAACAGAACCCAACTTCTTCAAAAACTTTTCAACTTCTCCCTTTTGCTCTTCAGTAACTAAATCCCTTAATTTTTTATGTTGTGCAGAAATAACCATAAAAGTAACTCCAAAAATTGTATCCGGACGAGTTGTAAAAACAGGCCATTTTTCACCATTTATCTCAAAATCAATTTCAGTCCCATAACTCTTTCCAATCCAATGTTTTTGCATGGCACGAGTTCTCTCAGGCCAACCTTTCATATTATCCAAATTCTCATAAAGCTCATCAGCATAATCAGTAATTTTCAAAAACCACTGTTTCAAATGTTTAATCTCAACCTTAGAATCACATCTATCACAAGTTCCATTTTGTGCTTGCTCATTTGCAAGAACTGTTTCACAACTAGGACACCAATTAACACTAGACTCTTTCTGATAAGCTAAGCCTTTCTCAAACATCTTTAAAAAAATCCACTGATCCCAACGATAATAATCAGGAGAAGAAGTCTTCAAAATTCTAGACCAATCATAAGTTAAACCTAAAGATTTTTGTTGTCTAATATAATTTTTGATTGCAGCTTCAGTATAATCTCCAGGATGAATTCCATCTTTAATTGCTGCATTTTCAGCAGGAAGTCCTAAAGCATCATAACCCATTGGATGAAGAACATTGAATCCATTCATAATTTTAAATCTCGCCAAAATATCTCCAATTGTATAATTCCAAGCATGCCCCATGTGAAGCCCAGAACCCGAAGGATACGGAAACATTTCAAGAACATAATATCTTGGCTTCTCAGAATTATCATTAGCAACAAAAGTAGATTCTTCTTCCCATTTTTTTTGCCATTTTTCTTCAATAACTTTAAAATTAATTTCTACCATACAAAAAATAAAAGACAAGAGGTTTTAATAAATTTTTGTTCCAAAAAACCTTTTAAACATCATTAACAATCTATTTATATGTCACTATTTGTATTTGGTAAACAAAAAAGAGAAACAAAGAAAAAAAAGGCTTTTAAAAAATCAACAAAAAAGAAACCGGTGAAAAAGAAAGCTAATTCAACACCCAAAAAAATAGTGCCCACCACAAAAGAAAAAAAAGAAGAAAAATTCCCAAAAAAAGAAATCATCGCACATTTAATAGGAAACACATTAACAACCAATTCAAAACAAGCATATTCTTATTGCAAACAATCTTCATTCGGAGAACATATTGAGGATAAAATAAAATACACCTTATCTGAAGGATTATTTTTAGTTCAAAATGAAAAAATGGATATATATCAAAACAATAAATTGCTAACAGCTGATCAACTAATCCAAAAATTTACAAAAGCAGATAAAAAATTTCTAATAAAATATGCAGTATTCAAAGATTTAAGAATTAAAGGATATGTAATAAAAACAGCATTAAAATTCGGTGCAGAATTCAGAGCATATGAAAAAGGAAAAAAACCAGGAAAAGAACATTCAAAATGGATTATATTCACAGATCACGAAAACAATAAAACAACATGGCATGAATTCGCAGCAAAAAATAGGGTAGCACACTCAACAAACAAAAACGTACTTCTAGCAATTGTAGATGAAGAAAACCAAATAACCTATTACGAGATTAAATGGACTAAACCTTAAATGAAAGGGAAATTTAATCCAGGCCTACAAAAATATGAACCAGAACGTCCATTAAAAAAAGGCAAAGGAAAATTTCACATCTCTCTAAAAGATAAATTAATTGGAATTGGTATTTTTATATTAATAATTACTTTCATTTATTTCATGATAAAATTTGTAATTTAATTTCATTTATTTTCAAAACATTAATTTAATCAAACTTTTCCAGAGAATTCATAGAAATTTTTAACAACTATTGGGTGGGAGAGATGGGCTAAACGCAAACTATAATTGTTAAAAATTTTGTCTCCCCACAACTAAAAACCTTTATAAAATTTTAACTTCTTTTTCTATTATGCCAACTAAAGATACAACTAAAATAAAAGAATCAATAATAGAATTCCTAAAAACAAATGGTCCAAATATTCCAATACCAATCGCAAGAAACATACAAATTGACTCTCTTTTCACCTCAGCATTCTTATCAGAACTATTATCTCAAAAAAAGATTAAAATTACAAATATGAAAGTAGGCGGAAGTCCAGTTTATTATATTGAGGGAACAGAAGAACAATTAGAAAAATATGCTATAGAATATCTAAAATCAAAAGAAAAAGAAGCATTTTTAATATTACAACAAAAAAAATTCTTAATAGATTCAGAACAAGAACCAGCAATTCAGGTAGCATTAAGATCAATTAAAGATTTTGCAAAACCATTTCAAAAAAATGAAAAAATAATTTGGAAATATTTTATAACCAAAGAAGAATATAATCCAAAAGAAGAAATAAAACACCCTCTGCCACAATCAATAGTTTCGAATGGACAAAAAACATTAAATAAAATTGAAGAAAAAGAAAAACCTAAACAAAAAGAAAATGTCCAAAAAGAAAAGCTTCTCAAAAAACCAACAAAAAAGAAAACACCTGCAAAAACAAAAGCTCAAAATAAAAAAAATGAAAGATTTTTTAACACAATAAAAGAATATTTAACAAAAAAACAAATTGAAATTACAGATATAATGGGATTCTCAAAAGGAGATTTAACATTAAAAATTAAAGATAAAGAAACAGAAAAAATTTTAATTGCATATAACAAAAAAAGATTAACAGAATTAGACATAATAAATGCATACAAAAAAGCTAAAGAATATAACTTGAAATACATCATATTTACTTTAGGCGAACCAGCCAAAAAAACAACAAACTTTATATCTGCTATAAAAAACCTCTATTCAATAGAAAAAATTGAATAAAACCAATCAAAACCTTTAAAAATAAAATAAAATAAGGATAATCATGGGAAAAATAAAATCAAAACAAGTGAAAAGATCTTCACAAGAATTAATGAACGAAGGAATTGAATTCAATGAAGATTTTAACAAAAATAAAAAAATTCTAGGACAAGAAATGCCATCAAAAAGAATGAGAAATAAAATGGCTGGTTACTTATCTAGATTTATGAAACATAAGAGAAAAGAAGCAGAATCTCTTAAAGTTAAATAATTTTTAATAATACAAAATACTTTTAAAAGAATATTTTCCAATAACAATATCTGGCTCTGTAGCTCAGTGATTAGAGCGCCGCTCTCATGAGGCGGAGGTCGAGAGTTTAAATCTCTTCAGAGCCATTTTTCTTTAAACTCGAGTAGAGAGTTAAATCACTTCGTGTAAAAATTTATTTTTATGCCAATCCAATAAACCTGTCAGAGCCATTGTTTTCTCAACTGAAGCCGATAAGGCGGAGCGAAATCATTGAAAGTGAAAATAAAATTCAGATTAAAAATTAAAAAATCTTTCAAGGGTTGAGCAGATAGTTTATGCGAAGTCACTGTGTGAACGAGCGCCCAATTTATCGGTTAAGTTTATTGTTTAAATCATTTCGTGTAAAAATTTATTCATCTCTTTTTTACAAAAAAAATATGCCCCGGACAGGATTCGAACCTGCGACTTTCAGCTTAGAAGGCTGACACTCTATCCAGGCTGAGTTACCGAAGCACAATCTTCACGAATTGGTAACGAAGGATGGATATCCAGGCCGAGAGATTACGCGAAGGACAATCTCTACTTATCAACTCCGAGCGTGGTGTCGAGTTGAGTTACCGAAGCATGTAAATATTTGTTTTATTTGATTTAAAAGTGTTTCTTTTAATAGAAAGATTTTAATATTTAGAGTTTATTTTACAAACATGAAAAAAGATGTTGCTAATTTAAAATTTCCACTAAAAGGAAAATATGTTGCAATGATTGCTCCAAGTTTTGTAGTAGATTTTTCTTACCCTTCTATAATTCATCGTTTAAAAAAATTAGGATTTGATAAAGTTGTTGAATTAACTTTTGGTGCAAAAATGATTAATAGGGAATATAATGAAAAATTAAAAACTTCTAAAAAAATGCTTATTTCTTCCACCTGCCCAGGAATTGTTGCTACAATTATAAATAGATTTCCACAATATAAAAATAATTTAGCAAAAATTGATAGCCCAATGGTTTCTATGGGAAAAATTTGCAGAAAACATTTTCCAAAACATAAAATTATTTTTATTTCTCCATGTGACTTCAAAAAAATCGAAGCTAAATCTTGTAAATATGTTGACTATGTAATTGATTACGAAGAATTAAAAAAATTATTTAAAAAATATAAAATTAAAAAACCTCTTTTCAAAAAAGGAAAATTTGATAAATTTTATAATGACTATACAAAAATTTATCCTCTCTCAGGAGCATTGGCAAAAACAGCCCACATAAAAGAAGTCATTCATGAAAACGAATGGATAGAGATTGATGGCATTCAAGAAGTTATTAAATTTTTAAAAAATCCAAAAAAAAGAATCAAATTTTTAGATTGTTTATTTTGTGATGGTGGATGTATTGGAGGCCCACATACAAACAAAAAGTTATCAAAAAATAAAAAAATAAAAAAAATAAAATCATATCTAAAAAAAGCAAAAAGAGAAGATATTCCTGAAGACAAAAAAGGTTTAATAAAAAAAGCAAAAGGTTTAAAATTTTCTAATTAATAATAATCTTTAAATAAGGTTTTATTATTAATTTTATATGCGGAGGTGGCACAGTGGTTACTGCGGTCGGCTGCAACCCGGCTTTTCGTGGGTTCGAATCCCACCCTCCGCTTAATAAACCATAATCATGTCAATTTGTGGGCATGATAGATTAGCCTTCATCACGGAAAGACTAACCTCTATTAAGATGAAAATTTATTCAAAACATATAACAATAAACACTAAAAAAAGAATTGATTTCATTAAAATTACTGATTTAATTCAAGAAGCCATCAAAGAATCTGGGGTTCAAGATGGAATTGTGTTGGTGAATCCAATGCACATCACATCATCTATTTTTATTAACGATAATGAAAGTGGTTTAATTAAAGATTTTCAAGAATGGCTAGAAAAATTAGCTCCGAAAGAATTCACTTATCATCACCATCAAACAGGAGAAGATAATGGTTTTGCTCATTTATGGAGAACAATTATGGGTAGAGAAACAACAATTTCTGTCCAAAATTGGAAACTAGATTTAGGTCATTGGGAAGAAGTATTCTATGGAGAATTTGATGGTCAAAGACCAAAAAAAATATTAATTAAAGTTTTAGGAGAATAAATTTTTTTAACAAAAATATTTTTAATAAAAAAAATCATTCCAAAATAAAAAAATCTAAATCTCGAGGCAAATAACTTTCTTTAAAGATTTTTTTTGATTCATCCAATAAACTTTTCAAATCTTTCAAATATCTTGAACTAACATGAGTCAAAATTAATTTCTTCACTTTTGCCTTTTTAGCAATATTTGCAACTTGGCCAACAGTTAAATGCAAATGTTCCTCTGCTTCCTTTTCTAATTCAGAAGAATAAGTACTCTCAGAGATAAACAAGTCTGCATTTTTAACAAAAGGGATTATTCTTTTATTCAACTTTGTATCCATTACAATAGAGACCTTTTTTTTATCCTCGGTAAAAGTAAAATCCTTAAATTTATACTCTTTTCCATCAATTTTAATATTTTTACCTTCCTTTAATTTTTTTAATTCTGGGCCAATTTTTAATCCAGATTTTTCAAATTTCTTTTTATCAATTCTCAAATAATCTTTTTTGATAAATCCATACGCCAAACAAGGAATACCATGTTCCATCTCTTCTGCTTCCAAATAAAAACCTTCATTTTCAAAAAAGATACCTGATTCAATTTCTTTAATAATTAAATTATACTCTCGATGAAAATTATATAATTTCAACATAGTATCAATTTTTGATTTAATTCCTTTAGGTCCATAAATTTCCAAAGATTTGTTATAACCACTAAGTGCCAAAGTAGATAGTAATCCCGGTAAACCTAAAACATGATCTCCATGCCAATGACTAATTAAAATTTTTGTAATCTTACAAAGATTCAAATTAGCTTTCCTAAATTGCCTTTGAGTTCCCTCTCCACAATCAATTAAAATATTTTCCTCATTAAAATTTAATAAAATAGAAGTATGATTCCTGCTCCGACTAGGAATTTGATCACTCGTACCTAAAAAAGTTAATTTTACCTTAGACGTCATACTAACAAGTATCACCAAGCGTTTAAATAACTTTTTTAGAGCTTAAGCTAACTTATAATCTCTAAGAATTCTGTCCCTGCGAAAATCAACGAGACAAAACGCCAAATCTTACTTAAGTGCAGTTGAAGCTGGAGAAATATAGATAATAGTATCTCCTCTTAAAAAAGTCAAACCTAATGACTTCTTTTGAGCACCATTTTCCATTTCTTTCACATTATCCAATACCAAATTGATATGGATATCAAAAGCCAAAAGAGTTCCTACAAACTCTTTTCCACCCTTCAAATGCACCAAAACTTCTTTTCCCTTTGACGTGTTTAACAAATCTAAGGGTCTTTCAATTCCATTTACCATAAATAATTCTCGTCTAATTAGTTTATAAATTTTTTCGTAATGAAATAGTAAAATATCCTTACAATAAAATAACACAAAACTTTATAAATCAAATTTGAATTTCAATAACATGAAATTCGGAAGAAAAATTACTGGTGGAAAATACGTTAAACAAAGAAAAAAGAAAAAGTATGAAAGAGCCGGTCAAAAAAGAACTGTAAAATTAGGAGAAGAAAAAAGAAAAACAGTTAGAACTAAAGGTGGAAATATAAAAACATATTTATTAAAATCAAATTTTATTAATGTGGAATCAAAAGGAAAAAAGGAAAAAATTGAAATTAAAAATGTTCTTGAAACTCCTTCAAATAGATTTCTTGCAAGACAAAATATTATAACTAAAGGAACAATTATAGAAACAAAATTAGGAAAAGTAAAAATTACAAATAGGCCAACTCAAGAAGGAAATATTAATGGAATCCTTATTGAATAATTTCTAAAAACTCCAAATATAACCATATTAAACCCTAATTTGATATACCAAAAGCTTTATAAAAGAATTTCCTTTATAAAGTTTACGTAAAGGAAATTCTAAAATGTCAAATATAAGAGAATGTCCAGAATGTGGAAGTGTAAATTTAACTTTTGATTCACATCTTGGAGAAATAATTTGTAATGATTGTGGATTAGTAGTTGAAGAAAAAATGGTTGACACAGGTATAGACTTATCTGGTAAATTTGATAAAGGAGAGAAAAAAGGAAGAGGAGGAGCTCCAATTTCTATTCAAAAATTTGATAAAGGTTTAACTACAAATGTTGGTGAAATTTCAGATATATACAGATTAGAACCAAAACAAACAAGAAAATTCTTAAGATTAAAAAAATGGCAAGAAAGAGTTTCAACTTCAATTGAAAGAAATTTAAGACTTGCAATGGCTGAATTGAGAGTTATAGCTTCTTATTTAAATTTACCAAATGTTGTTAGGGACGAAGCATCAAGAATTTATAATTATGTTTTACAAAGAGGATTAGTTAGAGGAAGATCCATGGAATCAGTAATCGCAGCTTGTCTTTACGCAGCATGTAGATCATATAATATTCCAAGAACTTTGGATGAAATGGCCACAGCATCAGATGTAGAAAGAAAAGAAATTGGAAGAACCTATAGATTTATTATTAGAAAATTAGGAATCAGAGTAAAACAATCTTCACCAAAAGATTACATTTCAAGATTCTCCTCAGTTTTAAAATTATCTCCTGCAACACAAAATGATGCATTGGATATATTAGACCAAGCTAGAGATGTTGAACTAACTTCTGGGAGAGGTCCAGCAGGAATTGCAGCAGCAGCACTTTATGTTGCAGCTTTAATGAATGATGAAAAAAAGACTCAAAGAGAAGTAGCAGATATCGCAGGAATTACAGAAGTAACAATAAGAAATAGATACAAAGAATTAATTGATAGGTTAGATTTAGAAGATAAAATAAAACAAAAAGAAGTTGAAAACAAAGAAAGAAAAAGAGCAGCTAAAGAAGAATAACTTTTCTTATATATTATTCCAAGATTTATTACTAATCAAAACCAACTACCCACTTCATTAAATCGCTAAGCATAGATTTACTTTTTGCTCGCTCTTCCAGAAATAAATAATTATCCCATTCATTTCTTAAATTATCCTATTAATTATTTTCTTAAATTTCCGAATTACTTCGTGAAATTTATTTATTGATATTGAACAAAGTGAAGTTTTCTTTTATTCAATTAATTTATTTTTTGCCACATTCAAAAATAAATTCTAAACCTTTTTATACCCAAGATTTCTCCATTTATTATCACATGTGGGGATGCCGGAGTGGTCAGGCATCACCTTTCAGGTTCAACCAAGTCAAAGTCGACGCAGTCACTTTAACTCAACAGTAAACCATTTGACCACAAAACAATGCAGGGGTGCCGGAGTGGTCAAACGGGCTGGATTTAGGCTCCAGTAGTGTATACTTGCGCAGGTTCAAATCCTGTCCCTTGCATTTATTTTTAGGTTCGAAACCTTGGGTTTAGCACAAAGTTTAAACTTTTGTGCTACGGAGAGTTCTTTGAACGACCCACAAATCCTGTCCCTTGCATATCTTATTCCTCTTTAGAAGAATAATTTTAATTCTGAAACAAAATTTGAAAGTTCAAAAATTCAAGTAGTTTTATCACAAGAAGTGATTGCGCTGGTTTAAGTCAAAATTCATCGATTTTGATTTCAGGAGAAATTCAAACCCCCATTTGTAATCATTAATAAATTACAACAATAGAAAACTTTATAATCTAATTCTTCTATAAACTAGTATGAAAAAAGGATTAATTTATCTATTAACAACTGGAATTTTAACTTCAAGTTGTGCAACAAAAAGACCTTTTGCAGAGAATCATCTATATAAAGGAATTAAAATAGAACAAATAACCCAAAATGATATACCTTATAAAAAATTGGATGTTGGAATATTTAAAGAAGAATATAATTTTAAAGAAGCAGACGATAATTCAAACCCTTTAGGATTCGAAATAAGAAAATCAAAATATACTTCCGACGTATTTGAATATGGGAACCCAATACCAACAAGAGAAGCAAAAGATGAATTTATTCCAAAAAAAATTAAAATGAATGATTTGATTTTAACAATCTACAAAGAAATTCCAAAACATTCTAAATTCGACAAATCTAAAGGAGACATAATTTATAAAAAAATTACAACAGAAAAAGGGCAAGAATTTTACATAGCAACAATCTCTTTAGAAAATAAAACTTTTGCAATAGCAGAAAGAGAAAATTCTACTCCTGGAAAATTAGACTTCTATTTTGTAGACACTGAAAATTTTAAATATTCTTTGGAAAAACCAAGAATTGGAAATGAAAAAAACGTAGTTGTAAAACAAGGCGATATTTATGAATGGATTTTAGAACAATCAACTCCAAATAAAACTATTACAAAAAATATGATACAAACACAACAATATAAAATAAAATCTGGTGACACTTATTGGAAAATTGCAGAAGAAATTTATGGAACAGGAAAAGATGCAAATAAAATTATGAAACTTAATAATGCAAAAAATACAAAATTAATGGTTGGACAATATATTAATATTCCCATAAAGAAATAATTATTTTTTTAAACATTCTTTATTTTCATACCAACAATTCTCTCCTAAAGCAATTCCCAAAACAAAACATTCTTCCTCATCACAAAGATTTCCAAAACCGAGAGTATACCAATCTTCATCATCACCACAATTACTACATACTTCTCCTTCATTAAAAACAGCTCTTTCATCTCCAGTAAATTCATATGTAGGAATCTTTTCAATAGAATTTTCTAATCCTGCATTCTTTTTAATAAGTAATAATAATGTTCTCAAATCACTCATTTGAGGGGTTTTGGAATACCTTTTCCATTTATTACTATACTTATAAAATTCAACTCTATTAATTATTCCTTGTGCCAACAAAGCATCCATAAAATCTTGATTCTCTTGAGAACTAGAATAATCTCCTTTCAAAGTTCCAGCTTTTTCAATTGCAGAATCTAAAGTATATTCAACATAATTAATTTCGACAGGTACAACAATCTCGGGAGCAGTAGTATCTTGAATAACAATCTCTTCTTCCTCTTCAATCTCTAAGGAAGAAATTTTAACTTCATCTGCTTCTGTCTCTTCAGTAGCCTGTCCCAAAATAATTGGTTTCCAATACATATAAACCGGATGTTCATCATCTTGTAACAAAACATTAGTTATTCGATAAGTTTTCTTTCCATTCACTCTTGGACCATTCCAATCAAAAACCTCTGCTTTCAAAATATCAGAATCAATCCACTTAATGAAAATAACATTATGTCCATCATCATCATCATAAGCATAACTTAAAATATCTCCTGGTTGAATTTCAGCAAGTTTATCAGACATAGGTAAATTTTCTCCTTCTTTTTTATTCAAACTACAATCTCTAGTGGGATATGTTGCCATTTGATAAATAATTACCCATTTTCCTTTAACCAATTTTTTATCGATACCTATCCTAATTCCATCCCCAATAGAATAACTCCTACCTTCATTATCAGAATAAACACAACTATGAGTAACTCCTGCTTTCTCATAAACATATTCAACAGCACTAAAACAACCCTTCACCCCAATATAAGCTTTTTTCCCAACTAACTCATCAACTATTTTTAACACCCTTTCACGAGCATTACCCAATTTTAAAACTTCTTCACTAGGTTCTTCAGGCATAGGGCAAGTTTCTCTAGCTTCAAACTCTGTGCCAGTCCAAATATAGCCTCCCTGTTTCCCAAAAATACCAATATCCTGTTCTTCATCAATAAAATTAATATAATCTTCCTTACTCAATAAACCATCCTCATAAAATCCATCTACCATTTCTTTAACTCCCATATCTTCATAAGTTCCAGAACCAAATTTTTCAATTTCCTCCAAAGCAGATGCATAAGTCCATTTCCCAATACGAGTCTGTTTTACAAAACTACCCAACTCATTTAATGAAACATCTCCAAATAAAACAGCTGCACCTTCAAGAAAATTCAAATCTCCCATAATTTTTAAAAATAAAGTTTCATTCTGAGATAACTCCATATCTTCAGGAAAAACATCAAGATCCATCCAATCTGAATCCTCAGAAGCTCCATATGGCCCAAGATAATAATTCCATTTTTCCCCTCTATATTGAAAATATAATTGAAGTCTCGGTTGTGATTCACTTCCCTCCGAAAAACGTCCCCTATGATCAAAGATAAGGTCTCCAATTGTAATAAATGTTTTAGCAAGCCCAAGAGAATTTACAATTCCCCCCTCCTTATTCAATTTTGCTCTTTTCATTAACAAATCTATTCCCTCCAAATAATTTTTTTTCTTCAACTTGGGTATAAATTCTTTACTAGTTTTGGTTAATGTATTTCTAGAATAAGGATTAACAAGTGGTTCATTTACACTTATCCAATCAATATTTTTTTCTGCATAAGAACTATAACTTCCAATTTTATTACATTCCAAAGTCCAATACCAACCATAATCCCACCCATTATTTATAAATTTATAACAAACATTTGGTTGATTTGATGTCATCCTTAAAGCTGCCCTTGCATCATGAAATTCAAACTCTCCCGATTCAAAACCTTCAGCAGTTACAATATCTAGCACAGTCTTATATTCATTTTCATATGTAGGCCTACCTTCTCTGATTCCTTTTTTCTCCCCAGTATCCAATTTAGCAAACAACTCATGAACAATTTCTTCATAAATCCCTGCCCGTAAATAATATAAATAAGCTTTATGATTATTCAAATAAACTTTATCAAACAATTCTTTAATCATATCAAATCTTTTATCTCGATTTTTCTCTTTAGTAATGTTGTCAATCTTTTCAGCAAATTGCTCAGGATTCAAATAACCCTTATCATTTTCTAAATTTTCTTTAAATTTTTCACTCAATTCTTCTAAAGATTCATTTACAGAAGTTTGAAATTCCAAAGCTCGGTCAATACTTTCCTGATCAATCCAACACCTAATATTTGAATCACCACAATAACCAACATCTATCCATCTCTGATCTTCACTACCTAAATAAGGATCAGAACTACCAGGATTATCCGTCGCACAAATTCTCACAATACCTTGATTATAAATTTCAGGGTCAACAGTGTTCGCAATTCCCTCTTGAACATTTAAATTCAACAAACCATAAATATTGGCACTCCCAGAAATACATTCATCTTGCGATTTAATATTTGTATTTTCTATTTGAGACTGCCTAGATTGGTCCCGAACATAATCAAAAGCAAAACTAGTAGACACTTCTTTAAATCCACACTCTTCTTCATTATTAACAGCTATACACAATTCTTTATAACCTTCAGGAGCAATAAAGTCTTCTGTTCCAGTTGCATACTCTCCAACAGGAATATATCCAGAAGCAACCATTCTTCCTGAAGAAGTATCTTGATAATATGAACTTCCACTTCCACCCCTTAAATAAACCTTATAATAAGCCCCCTGATCTTCCCCAGCATAAATATGATAAAACACCTTATATTGTGATACAGGTGGAACAATTGTAGTGGTAAAAGGTATGGCTTCAAAATTACCACTGTATTGAGGGGGACTATTTGCAATAGTTAAACTATCTAAAATCCCTTGACCTTCAGGATAATTAAATGAAATAAAACTTCGACAAACCTCACTACCAATCTCTTCCTGGCTTCTTGCCTTAAATGCATTAAAAGAATTAATTGCATAAAATTCAGTAAAGAAGTTAACTGAATTTTTAGCATTGTCCCATGCAGTAGTCAAACTAGAATATTCTCCTCCTCCACGAGTATTTTCACCAGTGATTGCTCCCACAATTTTAGGCAAAGTTAATTCAGCTAAAGGTAAAGCCTGCCTCCAGAAAAATTCACAAATATAAATACTATTAATTTGATCACAAATACCAACAGTACTCCCAGTATCCAAACTTTCTTGTAAACAACTTTGATAAGATTTCATAACAGACAAATAACTATCCAATCCAGATTTAACTCCAGTCAAACAAACTGGCATGTAAATATCCTCATGATAATTAGGCAAACATAAAAGTAAACTTCCAATAATTCCAGATTGAATAACATCTTGAACAGGATACTGTCCACCAAAATCACATCTACTCGAAGGACAAATAACTGGATCACAAACATTGAACAATAAATTACAATCTTTAGGAGACATATAATCTTCACATTTAGTTAAAGCACTACTTATTGCAGGACTGCCAACTTCAATTCGCTGATTATTTATTTCAACAACCTTAACTCCATCCTTATACGCTCTAGAAGCCTGCTCAATTGCATTAACTGCCTGATTAATTAATCTTGCAGCCTCATTTGTTTTCAATCCAGAAAATTGATTATAAGGTTGACCTGTTCCTAAATTAATTAATTGACAAATATCATCTCCAGTATTTCCCTTACTAAATTCTTCTAATCCATTATTTCCTACATTACATAACCAAAAACTATTTACTCTCGCAGATTTATCATAAGATCTCACTTCTCCCATAAAATCAATATTTTGTTCAACATAAGCATACCAACCGTCTTTAGTATCAAAAGGAACAACCGAAGGAAGACCTTTGTAAGGATCAGTTTCATAATACTTAATTTCTGGATTTTTATATGAATTCTTATAACTGCTAGAATCATATTTCTTACAAAATATATTTCTCACATCCTTTGAAATATTTTTTATAGACAATCTATTTCCATCTCTATTATAAATAAAAGGTTTATAATTCCCATCTACCAAAATATTCAACTTATCCGTTTTAGACTTCTCTAAAATTAAAATATATTTCCTTCCATCAGAACCCTGTAAAAGTTTAACAGGAGTATTTTTTACAATCGGTAACATAACATTCAACTCACTAACTTCATGAGATGTTCCTATTTCACCCTTAAAATCATCATATTGTGCATCACTCAAAAAACTATTATTGTACAAATCATCAATAAATCCCTTAACGTCCATATCAGAATATCTTCCACTTAATTGAGAAAGTTGATTCAAAACATAAACATGCGAAGAGAGTTTATTCACATCATATTCTTTAACCTCTGAAAATTTCAAATCTTCAAAAACCAAATCATCATAAGGCAATTCTTGAACATTATCTCCAATCTTAATAAAATCAATATAATCAGAAGTTATTCCAACGCTACTTGCCCAATTATTAACATCCAAAGAATTTTTAGAATTTATATCTAATTGTTTAACGACAATAAATAATTTAGATTTATAGCTTTTTGTTTGAGAAACATCCATCCCCCCTTTATTTAATATATTTGCATACAACTCAATCTTTTTCAATAAATCAAAACTAAATAAATTCTTATTCCAATACTCAGGTGTCAAAATAATTTCCAAAGAAGAAACACTAATCCCCTTTTCTTTTCCAGTAGGATCCTCAATAAATTCTCCTCTCTTCCTCAATGAAGCTTTAACCTTAGGTAAATACTTTTCAACTAATTTTGTTGTATTCACAACATTAGTTCCAAAAAGTCCTTGACTCTGACTAACTTCTTCATCTTCTTGAATATTTTTTATCTCTTCATTCTGGCTTTTCAACATCTCCGCCAACAAATTAACTTCATCATCAATATTACCTGCCTTATCTTGCAAACACTCTCCTTCAGACCTATAATCTCCCACAGCAACCATATCTGCACATCTTTCATACCACCCCCCATTTCCACTCATAACTTCCTGTCTTGCAATAGATTCTCCTCCAGAATTAAATAACAAATTCTTCAAAGTCAAAAACCCTCCAACAGCCAAACAAGTTTTTTCAAGCACATCAACTGTATCTCCCAAAGTAGAAGAAATACTTTCCCAAGTTTCAATAGTATCATCAAGTTTATCAATTGCATTTTCAGTCATTTCAGGAGAAAGTTGAATTAATCTTTTTTCAATTCCAACTGCAAAATTAAAATCAATCTCACTTCCAGCATAATTTATACTTGGTTCAACAGAAACTTTCGCAACTCTCTCAAAATAAATATCATGAATCGTAAAAGTATAATTTCCAAAAGTTTTAGAAATTTCTTTTTTCAAACCCCGATTCCCTGAAATTAAAATATCTTGTGCTCTAGCAAGTGTTGTTTTCCCTTCAATATTAAAATTCAAAACAACTGTATTCTCATCAGTAATTGAAACTAACTGTACATAATTTTGTCCACTTTCATCAAGATATAGAATCTGTTCCTTTCTAAGTTCATGAGATTCTACATTTCCCCCCTTCTCTCGGACATACAATACAATACCATAATCTTCAATACTTGGTTGATAAACCCCCTCAAAAGAAATTCTTTTAATATCTCCCTCAATCATCAAATCTTTAGTAGAAACGCCCTGATTACTTAATAAAATTAAATTCTCACAAAAATCTCTTTCTAATTCAGAATCAGGATAACTACTTTCAAACTCATCACAAAAAAACTTCAAATCTTTTTTCTGCGAAGTATCCCTTGCCAAAAGCATTTTAGCATAAGCTGATTTTTCACCTAAACTAATTTTTTGATCTTCTGGATAAATTTCTCCCTGATAATTAGAAAAAATATAATCATAATCGTCCAAAGCCTTACCATAATACTCTTCAATCTTAGAAGTAACAGGATAATCACTTTCAGAACCAAAACCAATTATTTCAACCTTTGTTCCACCAATAATTTTACTCTCAGAATAATTTAATCTTTGAAAATGTTTACCATCCATAAGCCATTTATAAAATTTAATAGAAATTCTTGTAATTTTTTTAGCCTCTTCAAGTAAATTCTTTTCATTGGGATTTGCTTCTCCCAACTTTCCTGCAGCCAAAATTTCACTCTCTCCCAATTTGGCCATTTTTGCATCCGCAATAACCACATAAGCAACTAAATCTTTAGCTTCATAACTCTGGCTTCCAACAAAACCTAAATAAGCATGTTTGCTTTCATCTGTTTCAAACAAATAATCTCCAACTGCATATTCTCCTTCAACACCATTAATTTCCAATTTAATTTTTGGACTAATTCTCAAATCAAAAGTATCTCTCCCTTCATCTTCTTGACAAGACACTTTAACAATTTGATTCAAACCAGTTTTTTCAATATCTGTAACACGGCATTTACCCTCCAGAAAATTTTCATCTTCTTTAACTTCAAAAATTTGCGAATTGATATTAAATCGAACTCTAGTATCTTGAAATTCAATATTTTCTAATCTAAACTGAACAGCAGAAAAACAATCAAAACCAGGTAAATAAATTTTATTTGTTTGTTGTCCAACCTGTAAATTATACATTCCAATTCTTTGTCTATTTATTTCTCCTTCCCTACTCTTACCAAAAGGAGATTCATATCTTCCAGAATAAATTGCAATTGAAGCAGAATCTTTTGTAACATCTTCTGCCCTCAGATAACCCATCTTATTAAAAAAAGCATATTGCCCAAGAGACCTATCAAACTCATTGTCCTCCATTAGAGGAAGATAAAAAGTATGTTTCCTAAGACCAAAAGCATTTTCCAAATCATATCTAAATGTTGCACTTAAATTTCCAGTTACAAAATCAGACATTGAACTTTCATTAGGATTTTGTCTCAAAACAATTGTTGCATAACCAATTTCATCCCACTGCAAATTATTTAATTTTCTATTCTTTCCCAAAGCATCATAACTTGGAGTAAACCCCACACTTTTAACTCCTTCAGGATATGCTCCTCGAATATTAATATCAATAGAATTAATAGCAGTTATATCAATAAAAGGATTTATTTTAACAGCTTGCAATTTACAAAACACAGGAACATCTTGTTCCTCCAATAAATCACTTCTAACAACAGCGGGTTCACAACCGAAAGGCGCAATTTGAACAATAAAATCTTGACCTTCTTGACACATAGAAGAATCAAAACTAATATCCGCCATATCCTTTTCGAAAGCACTCCTAGTTCCACTAGAAGTTGCTTGGAAAGTAGAATGCGTATAAGCAGCAGAAGCAAATACTAAAACTCCAACTAATAAAACCAATCCTAAAATTAATTTATTTGCTTTCATCTAAATTCAACCCCTAATATTTGACTTTCAATTAATTCATAATTTTGAGTTAATTCCTCAAGAGAGTTAGGAACATTTAATTCTTTCCCTCTTAATATCAACTTATTTGAATTTTTTAATTCTTGTTCTATAAAATAATAATCAGATTTTCCCCCGCCAACTAAAACATTATCAATTTCTTGTTCAGGAATTACTGTTTCAAAACATTTTTCCTCTTCAAATCCAAAAAATCCCTTAATTCCAGAACTAGGAATGTCAGTACAATATTCTGTAGTTGTCTCCTCAAACTTCAAAGAAGAATCTTTATAAAAATAAGTTTCAAGATCATATTTACCTTCACTTAAAATAACTTCTTTTTGTTCTGGATAGACCAAAGAAAAAGAAGAATCCTCACCAATGAAATTTACAATAGCTTTTCCAGAATATAATTTGTTATCTGTGTAAAGTTCAACTTCCAATTCATATTCTTTATCTAGAATAACAACGACCTCTTCCTCATTGATTCCTGTATTCACATAACTATCTTTAAATCCTTCACTTGAAATTTTAACATTTCCATTAACACACTGAGGAAAAAATCCATTTAATTGACCATTTTCCGTAAACCCAATATGACAGTTAGCTCCAAAACACTCATAAGAAATTTCCCCCTCAACAGGATTTAAATCAGAATCATACAAATTAATCAATAAATTATTATTTTTATATTCACAAATGTCTGAAACTTCTCCAACAGAAGATGAACCCTCTTTTCCTTTTCTCGGCATATTTCTATCTATAATTACTGCCATTGGAAATTGAAAAGTTTCTCCAAAAGAAGTCACTTGTACTAAAATCGGATACCGCACATTATAAACAAAATGATACGGAACATAACAAAATCCTAAAATTCCCAATCCTTCTTGGTTACCTACGGGTTTAGCAACAAGAATATTATTATCCGCATTAGTAATCTCAAATGTTTTAGGCCATTCAGTTGAAGTCACAAAACTTAATTCCGAATCAACAGGAAGATTAAGTGCAAAATAATCATCCTCTCTTCCCTTATTTTTTAATGAATAAATATTTGCAACAAGAGCTTCCGAAAAATTATTATAAAATTCATCAACATTCCAAAATAAAGGAGAACAACTTAATTCGACACCATCAACAGGAGCATACAAATACAAAACATCAATAGAATAGTTCTCTAAAAATAAATTTTCTTGTTCCAATTCATAAACTTTTTTTGCATCCCCATATAAATTCCCCAACAAAGAATCAATTTCAACAGAAAAATCTTTCATTAAAAAAATCTCATTTTCAAAACTAACAGATAAATCCATGTCTACATCAATTTGAACATTATTATTTTTTATTTTAACATCAACCTTTGGAACATCTGCCTCAATTTCATAACCCTGATTTTCATATATTTCAAAATTACAATTCATTAATTTATTCTCCAAATAAGATTCTAATTGTTTATTCATCTCATCGATACTTGGGATTTGTTCCATTTCAATATTATTTCCACTGATATAATGCCAATATGGGATTTGAGTTCCCACAAAATTTAATTCGGAAGAAAAAGGCATATAAACAGAACCAGGAACAAAATCTGGATTCTCAATATATCCTCCCTTAGATTCTAAAATAGAAATCCCTGTCAAAGTTCCCCTTTCAATACAATTTAAAAAATTAATTTGCACAGGCTCAATACTTACAGGTATTTTATTAGTAATAATTGTATCCCTAAATAAGTAAATACTAACTCCTGCCACAACAACAATTATAGCCAAAATTATAAAGATTGTCACCTGTCCCTTTTTACTCTTAAACATAAATAAAAAATGAAAAACATATATATAAAGATTTGTTTAGAAAGGTATTTGTTGAAAAAACCCTAGCAAAGATAATAATTAATTTTTGATTAATTGACTAATAGGAGAATTCAAATATTCAACTGTTGGTTGGAGATAGGGACGGAAAAATTTTCAACAAAATAATTAATATATAATCTTTTTCTTCTTAGGTAATAAAAAATTTAATCCAGAAAATAAAAGTAAAAATCCTCCAAAAACAACAATCCAATCACTAATTTTCAAAATAAATTCCGGCACAGTTAACAAAGGAAATTTAAAATTTAAAAAATAAATTGCAACAACAAAATACAATAAAAAAAAGAGAACATTATTCCTACTTCGTTTAATTCTATTATTGCTCATAATACAAGAAAAGAATTAAACTATATAAATTATTTCCTACTCTTTCTTCCACCTTTCACCCTCCCCCAATTTTCATCTAAATATTCTACATCCAATTTCTCAATATTCATCTTCGATAAATAACACATATCCCTAAGCAAACTCTCAGGAAGCAACCTCTCCTCAACAAAATAATTCTTTAATGTAGAATAAGGAACATCCAATCCAAATTGCAAAAATGCCCTCAAACTAGGACAATTCAATTCATTCAATACCCGTTGAATAAATTTCCTTTGTTCTCCTTTTTTGAACTTTATTCTTTTCATTTTTCTTAATTTATTTAATTTCTTCTCTCAATCAACCCCAACATTAAACTATCTAACAAAACCTTGAAGATTATATTAATTATTTCTCTAAATTTTCGAACTACTTCGTGAAATTTATTCTATCAATTCTAAAATTGTTAATTTTAGTTTATTTTTAATTTCTCTTCCACCCATAGATTAAACTCAAACTACCTTCGCCAAGGAACATTAATTTCATCAATAACAAAATAAATACTTCTCCATTTAAATAACTACGGGACTACCATTAACAAAAACTTTATAAACTAAATTCTCACAATAAAACTATGAAAGTTCCAAAAACTACAAACAGATATTGTCCCTATTGTAAGAAAAAAACAGATCAAAAAATCAAAGTAGTAGGAACAGGATTTTCCAGAGGAGTAATGACTCGTGGTGGTGGAAGAGCTAGAGCAAAATTGAGAGGTTTAGGAATAGGAATTGGAAATTTAGGTAAATGGGGTTCAAAACCAGCTCAAGCAAAACACAAAAGAAAATCAAAAACAACTAAAAAAACAAATATTATGTATACTTGTAAAGAATGTGGAAAATCAAAATATCAAAAAAAAGGACAAAGGGCAGGGAAAGTAATACAGGAGTAAACTCCAAATATTTTAAATAAACTTAAAACATAAAGAATAAAATGGCAATAGCAAAAAGAAAAAAAAGATTTTTTACGATAGAAATGCCTTTAATTAGGAAACAAACTCAGTTACAAGCCTATGAAGCAAAAGATTTAGAAAATAAATATATTAAATATGATTTAACAAGGAGCCTTAAAGGAAAATCAATGATTATAACTTTTAAAACAAAATTTGATGGAGAAGAATTATTAACAACTCCAAAAGAATTAAGATTAATGCCTTATTATCTAAAAAGAATGGTGAGGAGAGGAACAAATTATGTAGAAGAATCCTTTCTTACAGAATGTAACAATGCTGAAATTAGAATTAAACCTTTTTTAGTTACAAGAAGAAAAGTTTCAAGAGCAGTTAGAAAAACATTAAGGAACAAAGCAAAAGAAGAATTAATTGAATGGGCTAAAGATAAAAATACAGAAACATTATTCGAAGATATCCTAAAAAACAAAATTCAAAGAGAAATAAGTATTAAATTAAAGAAAATTTACCCCTTATCTTTATGTGAAATCAGAGTTATAAAAGTTGAAAAAGAAAAAGAAGAAAAAAAAGAATAATCTCCAATAAAAACGTTTAAAAAAGTTGATTTCTAATAAAATTTACTACATGCCTGTGTAGCTCAGTCGTAGAGCGGCTGCCTTGTAAGCAGTAGGTCGGGAGTTCAATTCTCTCCACAGGCTTTTTCTTTTGAACTGCTGACCGTTGGTCGGGACGAACAATTCTGAAATTTCAAATAAACGAACTTGTGAGTTTAAAGAAGATTTCACGGATTGAGAGCCATTCAATTCTCTCCACAGGCTTTCATAATATTTCAATTCATTTGAAATATTATTTTAATTCTAGAGATTTCAACACACAAAAATTCAAGATAATTTTCGCATAAGAAATGCGAATCGGGAATTTATGCGAAGCGACAACGTCGGCAAGCATCCGATTTATCGGGAGAAATTTATTTCGAACCAATTCTCTCCACAGGCTTTTTATTTTTTGAACTACTGACCGTTGGTCGGGCGAGAATCAGTTGAATTTAATTTATGCGAAGCCAAATTCACACTGTTCGAGTTGTTTCAATTCTCTCCACAGGCTTTTTCTTTTGAACTGCTGACCGTTGGTCGGGACGAACAATTCTGAAATTTCAAATAAACGAACTTGTGAGTTTAAAGAAGATTTCACGGATTGAGAGCCATTCAATTCTCTCCACAGGCTTTCATAATTCATTTTTTAATTCTAATCTTCCCCTTTATCTTTAGCCCCAAAAACCCTGTCCTTCAACCCAAAAAACAAACCCAAAATAACAACAACTACAATAATAATCAAAAACCAATAATTCTGTTTTTCTAAATATTCAAAATATTGTTCAAAATAATCTTCAACATCAACATCATAAATTGTTCTTAAAACAAATAAATACTTGCCCGGTTCAATTTCCAAATCTTCAAAATTTTCAAATAATACATTTTCAGTTTCCACAACTATTGCTTTTTCTTTTCTATAAATTTGGTTATCCTGTTCATCATAAATAATGAAAGTCACAAATTCGTTAAAATCTGCTACCCCACAACTTAATTTGTGGGCTTGACCGCAGATTTTCGAGACGCGAATTTTTACATTCACCCTCTATAATGTGACGCTCACCTTCTAGGGATTTTTTTGAAAAGGCATCCACGACTTGAAAGCCGTGATTTCAAAAACAGCCTATGAATTTCTTTGCATTATTTGCAATATCATAAAATTCAATTCCATTCTCTATTTTTATTTCATATTCCCAAAATAATAACACATAAAAATAACTAATCTAAAAAAATTTTAATATTAACTGTTCAATTTGGATAATAAAATGCAGAATAATTGATAAATTTCTTATCAAAAAGGAATAGCAACAACTTTTTTTATCCTTTTTTATAAAAAAAATACAATAATTTTAGAAATCATGTCCCCTCATGGGGAAAAGTGAAAATAAATTTTTAAATTTAATTAAATCCACTCGAATAAATCGTATTTTTCCAACAATAAGTTTAATTCTTTTTGGAGCGGCATTGGCAAATAAAATAAATTTAGATATTCTTATTTTATCCACCTGTTCAATTTTATTATATGCCTCCGGCGGTATTTTGAATGCAATAAAAGATAAAGATTATGTATTGCCCAAATATTCTAAAATCATTACAATAATTCTGCCAATAATTACAATTTTAATTTCTTTACAGAATAAAATAATACTATTTGCAACAATATCCTGGATAATAATTGGTTTTCTGTATAATATGGCTTCAAGAAAAATTCTTTTTTTAGATAATACCTTAATTTGTATAACTCATCATTTCATCCCTGTATTTTTTTCACTAATACTTTTAGGAATGAACATTAAAAATTCACTTTTTATTGGAACATATGTTTATCTTGTATTTTGGTTTCTTGCCCCAATTAAAAATTTAAATGGAATTGAAAAAGATAAAAAATTAGGATATAAAACTATCCCATCAACATATCTTCGAGGTAAAGAAATAACCTTGTTTCTTTATTATATTTCATTTATTTTAATGATTCCAGCATATTTTATTTTTAAATTAAATCCTATTTATTTAATTTTATTATGTGTTTTATTTTTACTTTTTTTAATAACAAAAAAAATCATTCAAAGAAAAAATTATGCTGCAATGTTAGGGATTGCAAGATTGGTAATCTCTCTATTTGGATTTGCTATGTCAATATCACTTACAACAAATTTAAAAATAATTCTCCCAGGAGCATTTATAATAATATTTTTCTTTGTAGCCCTAATAAAAGATCTTTAAAAAAATTATTTTAATTTTTTATAAATAAAATATTCTTTATGTCCACTAAAATAATTTTTATCAAAATCAAAAGAATATTCTCCTTCATAAAAATAATTCACAAAACCATTAACAAAAGATTTCAAATAATATAAACCAAATTCTGTGAAAATGAAATTTAAAAAATCAACTCTAATATTATTTCCTTCTTTCCTAAAATAAATTTCTCCAAATCCAAAAGCAGAAATAATATTCCTAAAAAATTTCATCTTTTTATTTGCATCTCCAAAATTTTTAAAAATATCAAAACATAAATTTTTTATAAATTTAATTGTAGATCTTCTAAATAATTCTCCTTCCCCCATATCAAAATAAGTTTTTGCTATTATTTCAATTAAACTTATTTCTGTTGGAAGAAGACTATATTTTCCAAAATAAAATTTTTTTCCTTCATCTATTTGAATTATCTTGAATTTTAACAAATCTGAAAATGAATGTAAATTAGAGGTTATTTTATTTGGCTGATAAAAATTGAATTTATATCTTGAATCAATCTTCAATGAAAGAAAATCAGGAGAATATCTTTGAGGAAATTTTTTATCAACTATTATTTTTCCTTCACCAGAGAATTCATCATAAAATCCTTTAGATTCCAGATTTTCTTTTGTAATAAAACTTAATACACCTGCAAGAATCCCTTCTATATATGAAGTATTTTTAGTTTTTCTAGTTATTATATTATTATTCCCCCAAAAAATATATTTTTTGGTTGAAATATTATAATTTAAATTTTTACAAAAACCCATTCCAATCATAATAAACATTGCTTGAAAATATTTTAAAGCCAAAGTAACTTTAGAAAAAGGAAAACTTGTTAAACCATTAAATAAAAAATATCTTATACCTAAATCTTTGCCCATTTTATACCACATTTTTTCGGTTTTTTCTTTACCTAATTTTTTTAAAGTATCAAAATACAAATTTACATAAAAATCTTCAAAATTATAAACAACCCTCATTTTATGAGCCCTAGAATTTAGATTATTAAAATTTTTACTCACAATTAATCCTGGCCTATCAATAATTAAAATTCTGGGAAAAACAAACTTTCTAAAAAAATGCTTTTTTATATCCATAAATCTCCCTTTTTTTATAATAGAATCACATTAAAATTAATTTCACTAAATTATTTAAGCTTTTGTTTCCTTAGAAAATTTATTCTTCAACATCAATACCATTTTTGGTTATTTCATAACCTTTACTTTCTTTATATTGATTTGTCCACCTCATTTTAGGAATGAATATTCTTCTTTCTATAATTCCAAGATCCAAATAATCTAATTTAATCATCCCATCAACTAAATAAGGAATATTATAATCAAAATTAATTAAAACATTTTCATGCTTCTCCAAAATTAATAAAACATTAAGATTATCTTTTCTTAAATAAGCAAAAGAAGAATTAATTAATTTTCTAACATTTATATTTATTTCCTCAGAAGAATTTCTTTCTAGAGAATTAAAAAAACAATTAAAACTATCCACAACAACTCTTTCAATTTTTTTATCATCATAAATTTTTTCTAATAATTCCAAAGTAATCTTTTCATATTCTGAATAATTAAAACATTTAATAACAATTAAACCTTTTTTCTCAAATTCATAAAATTCATCTGCAAATGAAAAACCTTTAATTGTATTATCAACATTTTTTCTCGGTTCCTCCAAACAAACATAAACTCCTTTTTGACCACTTCTAGCGCCCTCTAAAATAAAATGTAATGCAAAAATGGATTTACCAACTCCTGGAGGTCCAGAAATTCCAATTACACTGCCTTTAGGAAATCCGCCTTGAACCATTTCATCAATTTTTTTAATCCCAATACCTTCACGTTTCATTTTATAATTTAATCTTATCAACCATGTAAACAAAAACAATTCTAGAATCAGTCTCTACTCTTTGACATTTAACTTTTTCATTAAACGTCAAATTCTCCCTCAATTCTCTTGGAATTAAGAAATATTTAGTTGCTTCATTTGTCCCCCTTTGACTTAAATTAGTTTTGATTTCTGCAGCATCTTCAGAAAAAAGATGAATATTTTTAATATGGCCTTTTAATTTCAATGACTCTTCATACTCCATTTGTACTTCGACAATTACCTTATCATCTTTCGTTGTTTTTATTCCAATTATTGAACCCATGTTTATACCCTCATCTCAAAGTTTAAAAAATGTACTTTTTTTATTAATATAGTAATGAAAACGTAATTATATAAACAATATTTAACTTTAGGGATAAATATAAAGATAAAATATAAATAAAAAGAAAAAAAGATGGGACAAATAATTAATTCAAAAATTTTGAGTAATAAACAGGTATCAATAAAGATAATCTTAGATCAAAAAGAAATGAAAAATCTCAAAGGTCATTTAAAAAATGTGCATGTTTTTAATTCAGATTTATGTTCATATGATTCTCAAATAAATACCCGAGGAAATAATGGAGTAACAAAATATTTTAGAATACCATTAAGCATCAGATCAAGAAAAAAACATAATGGAAATTTGAAATATCAAAAAATAGATACTCCTGCTAAAATATTTTATATTTATACTTTAGAAAAAGAACAAGAAAAAATAAAAGAGAAAAAATAATTCTATTTTACACATAATTCATATTTAACTATCCGTTCCATTAGGTAACATAATCTGTTTAACATTTTCTAAAAAGAATAATCCTCTTTTATTTTCTACTCTTTCCCTTTTTGTTTAAATTTTTTGCTCCCAGTAAACATTTTTGCAAAAATGTTTCAGGGTACATCTTTGGTGAAATTTAGACTAGGCATTTTGTTGCGTAATGTACATTTGTATGTAAGCAAGGAAATAACGAAGTATAAAACAAAAAAAACAAAAATCTATTTCAATTTAACTGCAGTCCCATAAGCAACCATTACGCGAAGTCACTATGTGGACGAGTGTCCAATTTATTGGTCTTGAAAAGACTAAGCGAAATGACTGCGTCGATGAGCTTCCAATTTATTGGTCTTGAAAAGACTAAGCGAAATGACTGCGTCGATG
>Ga0190304_1000078_pt1 | contig 42362 bp, 50 predicted proteins | sample 48700712_MG_FD_161670 | JGI IMG/M metagenome (GOLD analysis project Ga0190304, IMG submission 161670) | Hydrothermal vent sediment bacterial communities from Southern Trench, Guaymas Basin, Mexico - 4870-07-1--2_MG | ecosystem: Environmental > Aquatic > Marine > Hydrothermal vents > Sediment ...
CAGATGGTTTGGATGGAGAGGATACTATCCAGCATACTATGAACCAGCACCATACTACAGAAGACCATCCTCTGAAACAGACAGGGAAGAAGAAAGAAGATATCTTGAGGAAACCATAAAAGGTCTAGAGGACGAACTTAAAGCCTTGAAGGATAGACTTCAAGAGCTTGGTAAAAAAGAAGAGAGTCCTTAGAAAAGTTTAAGAGGTGGACTCTCTTAACCTATCTTTCTTTTTAATAGTAACAGGAATGGGGAATGTATGGAAAGAAAAATGTTTGATAACTCTAAGATAAACAAAAACCTTGGAAACATAAAACACAAGATTATCGTTCTAAGCGGCAAAGGTGGTGTTGGTAAAAGCACAGTATCCGCGAACCTTGCCATATCTCTAGCAGATAAGGGTTATGCCGTTGGTTTGCTGGACAGCGACTTCCATGGACCAAGCATACCAAAAATCCTTGGCATAGAGGATCAACGTCTTTCAGCCAACCAAGAGGGTATTATAAACCCTGTTCTCGCAACAAAGAATCTAAAGGTTATGTCTATAGGTTTTCTACTTGAAGATAGGGATACACCCGTTATATGGCGTGGTCCACTTAAAATGAATGTTATGCGCCAGTTTATCGGTGATGTAAACTGGGGGAAGTTAGATTATCTGATTATAGATCTACCTCCTGGAACGGGTGATGAACCGCTTAGTGTAGCACAGCTTATACCAAACACCGATGGAGCAATCGTTGTTACGACCCCTCAGGATGTGGCTCTTGTAAGTGTACGTAAATCAATTAATTTTGTGAAAAAGATGAATATACCTATCGTGGGCATAATCGAGAACATGAGCGGATTTAAATGTCCCTATTGTGGTAAACATATAGATATCTTCAAGACCGGTGGAGGGGAGAAGGCTGCCAGAGATTTTGGAGTACCTTTCCTAGGAAAGGTTCCGATAGACCCTGAAATAGTTGAGGGTGGAGACTCAGGTGTACCGATTTTCCTTAAAAATCCTGAAGCTGATTCTTCTAAAGCATTTGCAGAGATAGTTGAAAATATTGAGAAAAATGTCATAAAGGAGGTTTAAAAAATGCCTATGGGAGATGGAACCGGACCCGGAAGAGGCGGAGGAGGATACGGTAGAGGACGAAGACGTGGACAGGCTGGAGGCTTTGGACTAGGTCCAGGTGGTGATTGTATATGTCCAAATTGTGGACATAGAGAGCCACATCAGTTTGGTGTACCATGTTATACAAGGAAATGTCCTAAATGTGGAGCACCTATGACAAGAGCTTAGAGGGAGTTGATAATGATGAAGATATGTGTGACTTCTACTGGTAAAGATTTGAATGCAGAGGTTGATCCAAGGTTTGGTAGATGTAGATATTTTATAATTGTTGATACAGATACAATGAATTTTGAGGCTATATCTAATGAAAGCGCTGCAGCATATGGCGGGGCAGGCGTCAGCGCAGCTCAAACTATTGCTAAAACAGGCGTAAAAGTATTACTTACAGGAAATGTTGGTCCCAATGCTTTTCAAACCTTAAAGGCAGCTGGAATAGATATTCTCACAGGTGTACATGGTAGTGTAAAAGAAGCAGTTGAGAGGTATAAAAAAGGTGAATTAGATAAAACTGAGGCTCCTACAGTTGGCGGCCATTTTGGTAGAGGATGAATCACTAAAATAACGTTTTAGAATTGGATGAGAATATGAAAACTTATCTTGACTGCATACCGTGTTTTATCTCTCAAGCATTAGAGGCAGCCAGGATGAGTAGTGATAACGAAGAGGTTCAGAAAAAAGTTTTATTAGAAGTAATGAAGCACCTTCAAACTGTATCATTTGATAGTCCCCCACCAGAAACATCTAGAGAGGTTCATCACATAATAAGGCAGATAACAGATACAGAAGATCCTTATAGGAAAGTTAAATATCAAGCTAATAGAACAGCAGAGAAACTTTATCCTACTCTTAAAAAAATGGTTATAGATGCAAATGATCCATTATTGATGGCTATTAAACTAGCTATTGTTGGAAATGTCATAGATTTTGGTACAACAAATAGATTTAATATCAATGATATGATAAAAATAGCTTTGAAACATGAACATATATCTGATGAGGCTTACAGAGATTTTGTTGAAACACTAGATAATGCAAAAACAATTCTATATATTGCTGATAACTGTGGAGAGATATACTTCGATAAACTACTGCTAGAGGAATTATCTGCTAGAAATAAAGAGATAACCTATGTAGTTAGAGCTAATCCCATAATTAATGATGTTACAATAGAAGATGCTAAAACAGTGGGTATAGATAAGATAGCTGAGGTTATAGCTGGTGATGCTGGTAGTGATAGGTCTGCACCTGGTATACTATTAAGATATGCATCCTCTGTTTTTTTAGAGAAACTAGAAACATATGATATGGTTATATCAAAAGGTCAAGGTAATTATGAGTCTCTAAGTGATGTTAAACGGAAAATATTCTTTTTATTAGTAATTAAATGTCCGCTGGTGGCTAGGGATGTAAAAGAAGATGTAGGGAAACTAGTTTTAAAGGTGAAAAAATGATCATATCTATTGCTAGTGGTAAAGGTGGTACAGGTAAAACAACAGTTGCAGTTAATCTAGCTCTTAGTATTAGAGATGCTCAGTATCTTGATTGTGATGTTGAAGAACCAAATGCAAATATTTTTTTAAAAACAAGTATTAGAGAGAGTGAAGATGTAACAGTTGAGATACCTGAGATTGACTATAAGAGATGTGATTTCTGCGGTAAATGTGCTGATTTCTGTGTATATAATGCATTAGCCGTTGTACCATCTAAAGTACTTGTCTTCCCTGAGCTTTGTCATTCTTGCGGTGGTTGCAAACTGGTCTGTCCAAAAGATGCAATAAAATGGAAGAGAAGACCGATAGGAAAAATAGAGCATGGTTCTAGTGAAAATATCGATTTTTATCAGGGAATTTTGAATATTGGAGAATCTTCTGCAACACCTTTAATCAAGTCATTAAAGAAAAAAATAGACAAAGGCAAGACAGTTATAATTGATTCACCTCCCGGAGTAGCCTGTCCAGTTATAGAGGCCGTTCAGGGTTCAGATTATTGTATACTAGTTACAGAGCCGACACCTTTTGGTTTGCATGATCTCAAACTTGCAGTAGAAACAGTAAAACACCTGAAGATTCCTTTTGGGGTTGTAATAAATCAAGATGGAATTGGAGATGATAGAGTGGAATACTTCTGCAGAGATAATAAGATACCTATTTTAATGAAGATTCCTCATGATGAGGAGATATCTAGATTGTATTCCATGGGAATTCCGTTTGTAGAAGAACTAACGGACTGGCATGGAAGATTTAAAGAACTTCTTGTCCATGTCAAAGAACAGCTTGAAGAGAGGTTGCGATAGATATAATAAGTATTTGATAATACGCTTGGTTAGTTGGGTGATGTTATGAATAAGGAGGTAAATGTTTTGGTTATAGGTGGAGGACCTGCAGGAATGATCTGCGCTCTAACTGCTAGGCAATATTATCCTGACAAAAGAATTCTTCTTATGAAAAATATACGGGATGCAGTTATTCCATGCGGCATACCCTACATGTTCTTCAGTTTAAAAGATCCTGAAGAAAACCGACTGGGAACGCAGAATCTGGAGAAGAATGGTATTGAGGTTGTCGTCGATGAAGCAATATCCATAGATCGGGCAAATAAGGTTGTTGAAACTAAGAACGGTGATCGATACAAGTATGAAAAGCTGGTACTTGCTACAGGTTCTCATCCAGTGGTACCACCCATACCAGGAATAGAGAAAAAGGGAATTTACCCCATCTATAAGGATATGAATTATTTGAAGAGTATAGTATCTGAAATCAAGAGTAAAAAGAATATATTGATAGTTGGTGGAGGTTTCATTGGTGTGGAGTTTGCTGATGAGATTTCAAAAATAGAGGGACTAAATGTATATGTTGTAGAGATTCTTCCAAAACTCCTTGCCAATTCATTTGATGAAGAGTTTTCAGCACTTGCCGAAGAGAAATTGAGAAGTAAGGGCGTAAACATACTGACAAATACAAAGGTAGTTGAGTTTCTTGGTGGAGAGAAGGTAGAGGGTGTCAGGTTTGAAGATGGCAGAGAGATGAAAGTGGATGCTGTTGTCCTAGGAATAGGTGCCGTTCCAAATACAAAATTGGCAACAGATGCAGGTTTAGATTTGGGTAAAGGAAAGGGAATATGGGTAGATGAATATATGCGCACGGTTGATCCAGATATATTTGCTGTTGGAGACTGTGCTGGAAAGAGAGACTTTTATACACGTAAAGATGCCCCCGTACTGCTTGCATCAATAGCCACGGCAGAGGCAAGGATAGCAGGCTCAAACCTTTACAAGTTAAAGGTAATTCGTGAGAATAAAGGAACCATTGCAATCTACTCTACATATATAGATGGCTTGGTTCTCGGCTCTGCAGGTCTTACTGAAAAGAACGCAAGAAGAGAAGGTTTTGAGATTATAACAGGTGTATTTGAAGGAGTTGACAAACATCCTCCAACTTTGCCAGGTGCAAATAAGATAAAGATAAAATTGATTTTCTCCAAGCAATCAGGCATAATCCTTGGTGGTCAGGTGGCAGGGGGAGTATCGTGTGGAGAATTGATTAATCTTATAGGGGTAGCGATTCAGAAAAGAATGTCTTTTACAGAGCTTGAAACGTTACAGATGGCGACTCATCCATATCTAACCAGTGCTCCAACAATATATCCTGTAGTAAGAGCGGCACAGGATGCAGCATACAAAGCTCAGGTAATATGAAGGAAATCGTTGTTATAAGTGGTAAAGGTGGAACTGGTAAAACTTCTATTACCGCAGCATTTGCAACTTTAGCAAAGAATGCAGTATTTGCAGATTGCGATGTGGATGCGCCGGATTTACATTTAATACTTAAGCCAAAAATCAAGAAAACTATAAAGTTTCATGGACTAAAGATACCCTCGATAAATAAAGACATCTGTATCGATTGTAAGCAGTGCTATAAATCTTGTAAGTTTGATGCCATTGATGAAGATATAAATATTATCAAGGAAAGATGCGAGGGTTGTAGTGTTTGTGCATACGTTTGTCCTGTAAATGCAATAGAAATGATAGATAGAGATTCTGGCCTTATTTACGTATCTGAAACCAGATTCGGACCCATGGTTCATGCAATTCTTAATACTGCTGAGGAAACTTCTGGTAAGCTTGTAACAGAGGTTAGAAAGAATGCAAAGGAAATAGCGGAAGAGAATAATAGTGACATAATACTAATTGATGGGCCTCCTGGTACGGGATGTCCCGTCATTTCATCAATCACCGGTACTGACCTCGTTCTGGTAGTAACAGAGCCAACTGTATCTGCAATCCATGATTTAGAAAGGGTGATTGAGGTTTCAAAGCATTTCGGTGTTCCTGCTATGGTATGTATAAATAAGTTCACTATCAATATAGAAAACACAAAAAAGATAGAGGAGTACTGCCGAGATAATGATATTCCTCTTATTGGAAAGATTCCCTACGATGCGTCAATAACCAAGGCAATGATAAATGAGCAAAGTATAATCGAGTTTTCTAGGAGTAGTGATGTATCCAGAGAAATAAAAGAAATGTGGAATGCATTGCTGGACGCTACAAAACGTTAATGTTATATATAATATCCATCATACCATCATCAGATTTTTAGGTTTACCTAAAAGGTGGTATATTGGGAGGAAAAATAGTTCCTTTGGCGTCTCTTTCCCCTGGGATGGTTGCCAGTATAATAGAAGTCCGGGGCGGTTATGGAATACAGAGAAAACTCCATATAATGGGGATAATGCCAGGTAAAAAGGTGCGTTTAGTATCTGTGCAACCCATGAGGGGACCGGTTACCATAGAAACAAACGGCAGGCAGATATCTCTTGGTAGAGGAATGGCAGCCAGGATACTGGTAGAGGTGATAGAATAAAGAAGATTGTTCTGATGGGCAATCCAAATGTTGGTAAAAGCGTTGTTTTTTCCCGTTTAACTGGCGCTGATGTTATAGCATCAAATTATCCTGGGACAACTGTTGATTTCTCAAAGGGAAAGATGAGAATAGACGGAAAGAAGGTAGAGATCATCGATGCACCCGGTACCTACTCTCTGGTGCCGACCAATAAAGCAGAAGAAGTTGCTGCCAAGATGTTCAAAGATGCAGATGTTGTAATTAATGTTGTTGATGCAACAAATCTTGAAAGAAACTTGTATCTTACATTGGAGTTGCTTGAGAAGGATAAACCCATTATAATAGCATTAAATCTTTGGGATGAGGCAAAACATCTTGGTATTCATATAGATGTTGAAGAGTTAGAAAGGATGCTTGGAGTGCCTGTCGTACCTACAGTTGCAATTACTGGAGAAGGAATAAAAACCCTTGTTTCAAGAATAAAAGAGGCAAAATCACCAGATCACATAAAACCAACAAGTGATGAGGCGAGATGGATAGAAATTGGTTCTATAATTAAAAAGATTGAAAAGGTTGGGCATAGGCATCATAGTATAGCAGATAGGATAGCAGATGCGACCATAAAACCTTTCACGGGCATACCTGTTGCTGCAATTATAATACTGTTTTCCTTTTGGATTGTACGCCTTATAGGGGAAAATCTGATTGCCTATGTCTTTGATCCTTTCTTCTATGGCTGGTATAAACCGATCATGATGCAACTTAGCAATCTGCTTGGTTCAGGTTTTTTGCATGATATAGTCATAGGGCAGCTGATCAATGGAGACATAGATTTTATGCAGTCCATGGGATTGCTTACTACAGGATTGTATGTCCCTATAGGAGCGGTATTGCCGTATATAATTGCATTTTACTTTATTTTATCTTTACTTGAAGATAGTGGATATCTTCCAAGACTTTCTACACTTGTAGATAATGTCTTCCATAAACTCGGAATGCACGGTTATGGAATAATTTCGGTATTTCTTGGTTTAGGATGCAATGTTCCAGGTGCCTTGGCGACAAGGACATTAGAAACAAGAAAACAGCGCTTCATCTCAGCTACATTACTTGCTATTGCGGTACCATGCATGGCTCAAACTGCCATGGTTTTTGGCGCATTGGGAAGGTATGGTATAAAATACATTATCATGGTTTTTCTAACTCTTGGCATCTTATACATAATTATGGGTTTGATCCTAAACAAGCTGGTTAAGGGAGAGAGCCCAGAGATATTTCTTGAGATACCGCCTTATCATAGACCTAGTCTAATTGCAGTGACAAAGAAGACATGGATGAGAATCAGATGGTTCTTAAAGGATGCCATACCTTTCCTTTTCTTGGGAGTTTTCATAGTGAATGTACTTTATGTTCTTGGTATTTTACAGTGGATAAGCAGTATTCTATCTCCATTTACAAACATGCTATTTGGTTTACCTGGAAGTGCAAGTATCGCTCTTATCATGGGTTTTCTCAGAAAGGATCTTGCCGTAGGTTTGCTCCTTTCACTGGGAATGTCTCCTTTACAGCTTGTTATTGCCGTAACTATGCTAACTATTTACTTCCCTTGTGTTGCTACCTTTGCAGTACTTACCAGAGAACTTGGTGTTAAGGATATGTTAAAAGCTACAATGATTATGATTGGAACCGCAGTTGTTGTGGGCGCAATTATGAAATTGATACTTTTAGGGATATAGATGAAACAGAGAACGGTAGAGGAATATATGGAATGTATCTACCAACTTGGAGGGGCAGATGGACAAGTTCGTACCAAAGACATAGCTGGATGCATGAAGATAGCACCTGCCAGCGTTACAGAAATGCTTCAGAAACTAGAGAAGAAAAACTATGTGAATTATGAAAGGTATAGAGGTGCATCACTTACAAAAAAAGGTTTAAAAATAGCAAAGGAGCTGGAAAGAAGACATGGTGCCCTCAGAGATTTTTTAGTAGCCCTTGGTTTAGACAAAAGCATCGCAGATAAAGATGCTTGCAATATTGAGCATGTTGTTACTTCTGATACAGTACAGTTATTGGTTAAATTTGTTACTTTCCTTAAACACTGTGACGAAAAACCGTTTTGGTTAGACCTTTTTCATAAGTATCTAAAAACTGGCAAAATAGAAAGGTGTCCAGAAGAACTACAAAAAATATGCAAAAAATACAGAGGAGATTAGATCTCCTCAAGTAATTTTAGAACATACTTGTAGAATTTTTCTACACTGCTGATTTCAACGTATTCATCCGGAGAATGCGGATATTTTATCGTAGGTCCTATGGAAATCATGTCCATTCCAGGGAATTTTTCTCCTATTATTCCAGTCTCGAGCCCTGCATGTATTGCCTCTACTTTTGCCTCTTCTTTGAACATATCTTTGAATACTTTTCTAGCTAAAGCAAGAAGTTTGGATTGCATGTTCGGCTTCCATCCAGGATAGGGTTCTCCTTCCTCAACCTTTGCTCCAGCGAGAGAGGCAATTGCATGTATTCTGTCTCTAGTTGCCTGTAGGGCAGATTTTATTGAACTCCTTGAACTCATTGCAATTGTTATGTTCTCTCCATCTACTCTCACCTTTGCAAGGTTCGTTGAGCTTTCTACCAAATCAGGTATATCAAAACTCATTGCCAATACGCCATGAGGCAGTCCATAGAGGAGATTAACAACAGTCTCTGTTGATTTTTTGTCGAGAAATTCCTTATCCTCTTTGCTCTCCTTTGTTTCAACCTTAAATCCAGGATCTATGGGTTTTATTTCTTCAAGAATATCCTTTGCCTCATTATCTACAATCTTCAGGAATTCGTTTTTATCCTTTTCATCCACTGCAACTATTGCTGTTGCTTCTCTTGGTATCGCGTTGTGCTTGTCTCCACCAGTTATATCAAATATCAAGATGTTGCATTTCTCTTTTGCCTTCCAGAGTATTCTTGAGAGTAATTTTATTGCATTTCCCCTCTGCTCATGTATATCCACACCAGAATGACCTCCTCTCAATCCGTACACTCTAACTGAGAAGATGTCTTTATTCTGGTCTATCTTCTGTTTTTTGATTGGTAATGTTATGATTGTATCTCCGCCACCGGCACATCCGACAGTTATAACTCCAAAATCTTCACTATCAAGGTTGATCATTATCTTTCCTTTTAGAAATCCTGATTCAAGCGCAAATGCACCTGTTAAACCCGTTTCTTCATCTACAGTAAACAGTGCCTCAATTGGTCCATGTTTTATATCCTTAGCTTCCAGTATGGCGAGTATTATAGCCACACCAACTCCATCATCTGCCCCAAGAGTTGTTCCATCAGCGGTGAGATGATCTCCCTCTATCTTGAGTTTTATCGGATCTTTACTAAAATCGTGCTTTACTTCCTTGTTCTTCTCACAGACCATATCCATATGTCCTTGAAGTATCACGATAGGTTTCTTTTCCATGCCCTTGCTTGCTGGTTTCTTTATCAAGACATTACCTATCTTATCTGTTTTTGCCTCTAATCCATGTTCTTTCGCAAAATTCAACAGATACTGCCTTATCTTCTCTTCATGCTTGGAACATCTCGGTATTTTCCTTATCTCATCAAAATGTTTCCATACAAGTTTCGGCTCATATTCTAAGATAGATGACATATTCTACCTCCCTCTAAGTAATGGGTAGGCGAATACACTAGGGCAATTAAAACTTTTGGATAACTTTTGTACAACAATTCGTTTATAAGCAAATGAACAAAGTATTACTTGATGTTAATCGTTGGAACCGTAACAAGTAAGGCAGAAGCTCAGGAGATTGAGTTTATTGCTAAACTCTTTGTCGTTGGCAATCGTGCAAGAGATCTAGCGAGTAACATCAAAAATTAGATTTATCCCATCTCTCCCCTCTTTTTTATAATAAAAAATAAAAAAAGAGTTTTAGAAACCAAATTTCTTTTTCTTAAGATATGGAAGACCTGTTCTCTTGTTGACTCCAACCTTATATCCGCTTGGTAAATCACAAGGAGTGCCACTCTTTGGAGTCTTTTTGCTGAAGAAATAGATAGTTTGTGTCTTTCCACTTCTCAATTTGACATCTCTTTTATATAATGTCCAGCCATCGTGAGTGTATGCCATTCATATCACCTCCATTTCAAGATGCGTTTTATATGATTTAAAGTTTCTCTAATTAAACTTAAAACAAGTTTATAAGGAACACATACCAGAAATAGAAGATGTTGCAGCTTTTTAAATTAACATATCGACATAGCTTATATATCAGAAACTCCATCTCGGAATGGAGAGGAAGATGATAAAGAAGATAGCTGTTTTAACTGGTGGTGGAGACTGCCCAGGTTTGAATGCTGCTATACGTGCCGTAGTCAAAAAAGCTCTGCAATACGACTGGGTTGTATATGGTATAAAAAACGGTTGGAAAGGATTGATAGAGGGGGATATTGAGCCGTTGACTGGCTACTCTGTATCCGGAATACTTCCAAAAGGTGGTACTATACTTGGCACCTCTCGAACAAACCCATTCAAAGACAAGGAAAATCTACAGAAACTGTTGGACAATATCAAAAAATTTGGTATAGATGCGATTGTTGCGATTGGTGGGGAAGATACATTGGGCGTTGCATCTAAATTATACAACGAAGAAGGTGTACCTGTCGTAGGCATACCAAAGACTATTGATAATGATCTCTCAGGTACAGACTATACCATAGGTTTTGACACCGCTATCTCGATAGTCACCGATGCAATAGATCGACTACATACCACTGCAGAATCACATCACAGGGTAATGGTACTGGAAGTGATGGGCAGACATGCTGGATGGATTGCTACAATAGCAGGTATTGCCGGTGGAGCAGATGCTATTCTCATTCCTGAAAAACCATTTGATATAGAAGAGGTAGTGAACTATCTCGAGCAACGCAGGAAAAAGGGAAAGACCTTCAGTATAATAGTTGTTGCTGAGGGAGCAATGCCTAAAGATACAAAGATGCTTTCCATACAAGATACAGAGAAAGATGAATTTGGACACGTGAGACTTGGTGGAATTGGCAATAGATTGGCAAAGGAGCTTGAGAAACGCCTTGGATTAGAGACGAGAGTTACGGTTTTGGGACATGTACAACGTGGAGGTACTCCAACAGCCTATGATAGAGTTCTGGCAACCAGATGCGGTATTGCTGCCATTGAGCTGATAAAGAACGGAGAATTCGGAAAGATGACAGCACTCCATGGCGATAAGATAGTTCCAATAAAACTAGAGGAAGCAGTGACAAAGCTTAAAACTGTGGATATGGAATTGTACAAGATTGCTGAGGTTTTCTTTGGAGGGTAGCTAGACATACATAACCCCATTATCTTCTTTTTTCTGTTTCTTTGGCAGTTTTCTCTTTAGCAATCTTCTCTGCATTCCCTTTCCGACAAAGTAGAAATCGTTTCTCAACAATCTGATGTATATTTTATCTGGAAGTGGTTCCAATATTATTATTTCTCTACTCTGCATCTTCTTCAACTCTATCAAAAGCATTTTTCTTGAGATACCTAATCTCTCAGCAAGAACAGAAACTGTTATTGGATAGGTTCTTTGCAGTTCTCTTACTATTCTCTCTTCAAGTGTACCTGATTTTATTTCTATCATTATTCGTATGCTCTTTTGTTTTCCATATCTTTCAAAAACATTTGCTCTACATCTTCTCTCATTTCCTTTGGATAGCCGTCTGGGAAGTCTATGCAGCCCATACAAGGATTAAGTCCTATGGCCTCTTTGAGTGATTTATGACTTATGTAGGCTAGGGAATCTGCGCCTATCTCTTTAGCTATTTCATCCCAGGTCTTTATGCTTCCATCCTTTCTTCTTGCTATAAACTCCTTCTTACTCCTCATATCTATACCAAGATAACATGGTGCTATAAGTGGTGGACATCCTATTCTTACATGAACTTCTTTTGCACCAGCATCTTTCATACCTTTAACTAATCTCCGTATGTTCGTTCCTCTTACTATCGAATCATCAACGAGCACAACTCTCTTTCCATCAAGAACCGACCTTATGAAAGATATACCCTCCTCTACTATCTTGTCTCTCTTCTCCTGGGTTTGCTGTATAAAGGAACGTTCTGCCTTGTCTTTGAGAATTCCCTCATCGATGGGTATACCAGATTCTCGTGAAAAACCGAGAGCATACCTTCTACCTGACTCGGGCACTGGTACAACAATGTCTGCATCAACTGGACTTTCTCTTGCAAGTCTTCTCCCTATCTCAACTCTCACGTTGTGAACTGATTTACCATTTATTCTTGAATCTGGTTTTGCAAAATAAACAAACTCAAACATACAAGGTCTTTCCTCTTTTTTGACTATACGTTTCTCAAAAACGTTGCCTTTTTGATCTATGACTACCACACTTCCTCCAGGAATGTCTTTAACATATTCAAATCTGATTTTTTTGAATACCCTTGTCTCGGATGCTAAGCAGTATATGCCATCCCTCCTCCCAAGAACCAAAGGTCTTATCTTATGGGGGTCAGTAACAGCAAAGAGAAGAGGATTCTCTCCAGAATCTGTAACAAAGATAGCAGAGTAACTACCTTTAACTATCTTCATAACATTCTTTGCAGCCTCAAATACCGCATCCGCATCTATCTTCTTACCATATAGCTGGTCTGCCATTGGAAGAAGGAGCCATTGTATATCGCATTCGGTTCTTGGTATTCTCTTTGTTAATTTTCTCACTTCAGAACCGTTATAGATATTTCCATTATGTACGGCAGCAAGAAATGGGTTTATAACATACTCTGGCTGTGCATTTCTCTTTAACGATTCTATATCGTCCATTCCTGCTGTTGAATATCTTGTATGTCCTATCCCAACATTTCCTGGAGTATCTATCTTTCTCTCTTCATTGAAAACATCTCTCACAAGACCATAGTCTTTGTACATGTGTATGTTGCCATCATAAGTTAGTTTTCCAGCTGATGATTGACCTCGATGTTGTACAGAAAAAAGCCCGTGATATATAAGGCGAGATACTGGCTTGTTTCCAATCATTCCAATAATACCGCACATAAAACAAGAATAGGAAAGAGAGATTGCATTTTAAAGGTTTTGAATTCTCTACTTTCTTAAGGAAAACTCTTTTTATCTTCAAAACAATCCATATCCATGTTACTGCTTAAACTTGGAGGAAGTTTGATAACAGATAAAAATAGGCTCAATGTTGTGAGGAAAAGGATATTGAATAGATTATCCAAGGAAATATCAATGATTGATGATAAGATTATAATTGTTCATGGTGCTGGCTCCTTTGGTCACATACTCGCAGAGAGATACAGGTTGAATGATGGCTATTCTAATGAAAATCAGCTGGAGGGACTTGCCCTAACCCATAGAAATGTAAGAGTTCTCAATAATATCGTTCTTGATTCTCTTACATCTGCAGGCATACCTTCAATTTCCATACCTCCGATTTCTTTTATTGAACTAGATAACAGAAAACCAAAACAGGTTAATCTCAAGACATTTAGAAAAACTTTAGATAGTAATTTTGTACCAGTCACTTTTGGTGATGTGGTGTTTGATGTTTCTTTGCATTTTTCAATATGTTCTGGAGATTTGCTTATGATTCTCCTTGCAAAGGAGTTTAAGCCAGATAGAGTGGTATTTGCAATTGATGAAGATGGCATATATTCAAAGAATCCGAAGAAGTATAAAAATGCAAGACTCTTGACAGAACTTTCAAGAGATGAACTATCAAAGATAGCTACAGATTTAACATATTCAGATGTGACAGGCGGGATGGAAGGAAAACTGAATAGTATAGCAGAGATAGCAGGCATGGGCATAGATGTTGTAGTGGTAAATGGTAATAAAAGAGATAGAGTATACAGGGCTCTAACCGGAAGGAGAACAAAAGGCACAATAATATATGGAGAGGTAGCATGAATCAGACAGAAAAACGTAAAGAGGAGCATGTTGTGATAGCGATCAATGAAGACGTGAGTATGCATTACAATTACTGGGATGATATTAGCCTAGTACATAATGCTCTGCCAGAGATAAACGAAGAGGAAATCGATACGTCTGTAACATTATTTGGAAAAAAACTTGAAGCACCAATATTAATAGCAGGTATGACTGGCGGGTACAGTGGGGCTAAGAAGATTAATGAAAACCTTGCAAAAACTGCTGAGAAATTTCAGATTGGTCTTGGTGTGGGCTCACAGCGTTCTGCATTGGAAAATAAGGAACTTAGAGATACCTACGAGGTGGTAAAGGACTATGATATTCCTCTGAAAATCGCAAATATTGGAGCATCACAGATTGTTAAGTGGGGAGTTGAAAAAAGTAAAAACAACATAGCAAAGATAATAGAAATGATAGATGCTGATGCTCTGGCAATATGTCTCAATTTTTTACAGGAAGTCATACAGCCTGAGGGGGAAACAGATGCTAGGGGTAGTTATAGTGCCATAAAATCCCTTGCAGAGGAGATTGATATACCTGTTATTGTTAAAGAGAGTGGTGCCGGAATATCCTATGATGTTGCAGAGAGACTTATGAAAACAAAAATAGCTGGAATAGATGTTGGTGGTGCTGGTGGTACTTCTTTTGCCGCGATAGAATACTACAGAGCGAGGATGATAAAGGATTGGTTACATGAGAGAATAGGAAAAACATTTTGGGATTGGGGGATACCTACTCCTCTTTCAGTTCTTGAAGTTAGGGATGCTGTTAAAGATAAACTCTCTGTTATTGCTACAGGCGGAATTAGAAATGGTCTGGATGGAGCAAAAGCAATCGCACTTGGTGCAGATGTTTTTGGAGTTGCACATGCTATGTTAAAACCAGCAGTAAAAGGAGAAAACCATGCAGCAAAAGAGATGGAAGCAATAATAAATGAGTTGCGTGCTGCCATGTTTCTGGTTGGAGCAGAGAGTGTAAAAGAGTTATCAAAGGTGGATTTGTATGGATTTGATTAAAAAATTTGATGGGAAGATTAAGCAAATCAACGATGCTCTTAACAAAACATTATCCAATGGAGAACCAAAGATCCTCTATGATGCTGCAAGACATCTTCCTCTAGCTGGTGGAAAGAGATTGCGTCCTCTTTTTGTAATGTTATCTGCAGAATCAGTAGGCGGAAAGGGCGAAGATGCTCTTCCCTTTGGTTTGGCTGTAGAGATTGTACACAACTTTACTTTAGTCCATGATGACATAATGGATAAATCATCTCTAAGGAGAGGATTAGAAACAGTCCATATCAAATTTGGAGAACCTACAGCAATTATTGCTGGCGATTTATTGTTTGCCAAGGCTTTTGAAGTTCTATATGAATTGAAAGTAGATCCTGTTATATTCAAAAAACTCAATTATGTCTTGATAAAGAGTGTTGAGGAGATATGTGATGGACAGCAGCTGGATATGGAATTTGAGAAGAGGAAGATGGTAAGTGAAGAGGAATATCTATCTATGATAGAAAAAAAGACTGCCTCTCTATTTTCCTGTGCGACAACTGGAGGAGCTATTGTTGGTGGTGGAAACGAAAAGCAGGTTGATGCTCTCAAAAGATATGGAAAGTTCTTTGGTTTAGCCTTTCAAATATGGGATGATTATCTCGACCTCTGTGGCAAAGAAGAGGAAGTGGGAAAAGACATAGGCAATGACCTTAGGAATGGAAAAAAGACTTTGATTGTAGCTCATGCCCTATCCAATGCAGACGAGAAGGAAAAAAAGATTCTTTCCTCTGTTTTAGGAAACAAAAGAGCTACGCATGAGGATATAAAGAGAGCAGTGGAGATTCTTTCCAATATTGGCTCTATAGAATATGCAAGGAAGAAGGCAGAGAAATACTCTGAGATGGCAAAGAGCGTGTTGGATGATGTTCTTAAAGATTCTGATTCAAAAAATGTGTTAAAAGAGCTGGCGGAGTATGCAATCTCGAGAAGAAGATGACATAACAAATATAGCAAGAAAATATACACTACAAAATGCAATACAGCACGATGGTAAAGCGGTTGCAAAATCGGTTATTGGAAAGATACTTGCAGAAAAAAATGAGTTGAGAAGCAAAGTAAAGATTGTTTACCAGATAGTAGAGGAGGTAACACAGGAAATAAATCAGCTGAGTATAAACGAACAGAGAAAGATGCTAGAAGAAATTGCACCCGAACTTTTGGTTAAAGAGAAGAAAGAGAGAGATTTTTCATTACCTCCCCTTCCACATGCTGAAAAAGGCAAGGTTGTTACAAGATTTCCACCAGAACCAAATGGATACTTACATATAGGGCATGCAAAAGCAGCAATTATTGATTATGAGTATGCGAGGATGTATGATGGTAGGTTTATACTGAGATTTGATGATACTAATCCAGAAAATGAGGAATTAAGGTTCTATCAAGTTCAGAGAGAGGATCTGCAATGGCTAGGTTTAGAATGGGATGAAGAATACAACACATCTGATAACATCGAAAAACACTACAAACTTGCTTTGAAACTAATAGAGCAGGAAGATGCTTATGTATGTACCTGTAAGCCTGATAGTATAAAAGAGAATAGATTTAGAGGAATAACTTGTAGTTGCAGGAATAGAAGCAAAGATGAAAATAGAGAACTCTGGAGAGAGATGCAAGATAATCTTACTTCAGGAAGTGCAATACTGAGATTAAAGGGAGACATGAAGAGTACAAACACAGCCATGAGGGATCCGACATTGTTTAGGATAATAGACGCAGAGCATCCTATTCAAGGAGATAAATATAGAGTATGGCCCACTTATGATTTTGCTGGTGCTATTGAAGATAGTCTAAGTGGAGTAACGCATCCCTTTAGGACAAAGGAGTATGAGCTTAGGGACGAGGTTTATTTTTACATATTGGAAAGGTTGAATCTGAGAAAACCTCACCTGATGGAGTTTTCGAGACTTGCAATAGAAGGAATGCCTGTATCAAAGAGGTTGATAAAACCACTCATAGAGAGGGGACAAGTGCATGGATATGATGATGTGAGACTGCCTACTCTACGTGGTTTGAGAAGGAGAGGGATACTGAAAGAAACTTTGAGGGAGTTTGTTCTCTCTCAGGGAATTTCCAAGGTAGAATCGAGAGTTACCTTCGATCAGATAGAAGCCATAAATAGAAAGTTAATAGACCCTATAGCTAAGAGGTTTTTCTTTGTTCCTGACCCAGTAAAAATGATTGTAAAAAATGCGCCTCATATGGAGAAAACTCTAAAACTGCATCCAACAGAAGATTTGGGATATAGAAAAATAAAAGTTGGAGATGTTTTTTACATATCAAAAGAAGATGCTGAAAAACTCGAGAAGAGCAGAGTGATAAGATTGAAGGATCTCTATAACGTTCAGATAGAGGAGAAAGATGATGTTATAATATCCAAATTTGCTGGTAAAGAGCTTAAGCCAGAGTATGACAAGATACAGTGGGTTACGGAAGAAGGTTTAGATATGTTGATCTATAAACCTGACCTGCTATTTAGGAATGGAGAATTTAACAAAGATAGTCTAAAGGAAATTAGGGGACTTGTGGAGAAATCCATAGAATCAATCAATGAGGGTGAAATAGTTCAGTTTGAAAGATTTGGATTTGTAAAAATTGAAAATAAGGAAAAATTAGTGGGAATTTTTATTCATAAGTAGCGGTTATAAAAATCTAGGCATTTCTGGTAGCTGAGGAAGATATTTTTTAAAGCCCTTTGGCCATTTGTCTGGATCTAAACCTTTCTGTGCTAAAAATGCAATCATCCACCTCTCAAGACCTATACCTGAGCAACCACTCCATAAGTCGCTTTTTTGCCCTTTTATGTTGAACGCTTTGGTATACTTGTCACCAACTATGGAAATGTTTTGAAACTCTAACCATTCCTTATTTCTATCTCCTCTGTAAGGTAGCCATGCCTCAAAATCTATTGTTCCCTTTACTATTCCTTCTTCATTGCCAACAATGCCTGCCTGCTGCATGTAAAAAGGCGTTACCCTTGCCATTCTCCATTCAAGCTCAAGTATCTCATTGAAAACATGTTTATATCTCTCTATAAGAGCATCTCTAACTTCAACCAGTTGCTCCTTCGTTCCAATATACACAATCTCTATTCTATGAAACTCATCAACCCTCTCTATCCCATGTTTACCTCCTGATTCATACCTATTAGACGGGACATAATGTTCAAAGAGGAGTAAAGGTAAATTATCCTCCGCTATTGTTTTCCCTTTCATCGAGGCATATATATTTGGACATTGAGCATATACTACGCCATCCCTAGGAGGTTTGATATTCTTAAGGATTTCTTCCTCTGGTACTTCCCTTGTTATCTTAACTATGTCAATGAATTTCTCCCATTCTGCTGGATCCCTGCTTTTTGGTTCACATATATAATATATTTCGCCGGGCATACCTTCAAGATGACCTGTTTTTAGCCAGGTTTCAAAAGAAACATGCATCGGCTCAATAACTTCTTTGAAACCCAACGGAAGAACAACTTCCTCCAAAGCAATCTTCTCCATAGCCCGCATGATGGCAGCGGCGGGAGGCATGTAAAACCATTTTCCTTTTCCAAGTAAAACTATCCATCCCAACTTTTGCATCTCTTCAGATGGGTCTTTGCTCCATACTGGCTCCCTTTCCTCACTCTTCCATACTAGTTCCCAATACTCCTTTTTACCTTCATAGTACTGCGCATCTATTTTTTCTTTAACTCTTCTGATAATCCTATCAACATAGTTTTTCCTGAGAAATTCTTCATCGATGGATTCTAAAATAATTCTTACTTTTTTGCCAGAAATGTCGAGTTTTGCGAAGGGTATAGCTACAGCATGAAGTGGTTCCCTTTCTACATCAAAGGAGATTTCATAACTGTTAATCTTCAAGCTTCTGACACCAACATGGAATTCTTTTCCCATCTTTTCAGATAGGTTTTTTCTGAATTGTAACAATACTTCATGTGCCCTTCGTTTCCCTTCTGATGTTACCGCTAAGTAAATTTTGTTTTTCTCAATATCCTGTTTTTTTATAGTGATTTGATCTTTTTCCAATTTATTGTTGAATTCTGAAATTAATGCATCTACAACGCTTTTTGCTTCTGGTACCTCTCTACTAAGGAAGAGTGTTGCCGATAGTTCAAGTTTCATGGCACTCTATATGGAAAAATAGGTATTAATGCTTATTCACAATTTTCTCAGCAATTGATAGGCAGGATAGATAATCATCTAAAGTGTGTAAAAGGGAAGGTATAGAACCTGCACTAATCTGTGCAACTATGATATTATCCTTCAATTGTGAATCAACAAAGTTATAATCATCTACCTTAACAGATTTGAGAATGTTTTCTGCGGTCTTTTTATCATTGTATCTCATCTCTATAATGCAATCTACCTTCATGCTCCTCCCATCTGCAATTCAATCTGTTTGTCTATCAGAGAGATTAACTCTTCTTTATTTGTGCCTCTGATGGTTCCACCTGCAGCTATTTTATGACCTCCTCCCTTGCAATCGAGTTTAGAGGCTACCTTCCTCATAACCTCGCCAAGATCTAAACCTTTGCTAACTAAGAACCTTGTGGCTCTACAGGAGACATGTATGGTCCCATCGTCCTTTACACTAAAAGAAAAAGTGGGCTTATCTTTATATGGAAAATAGTTCATGACTATACCACTTAGAACACTCCCTATGGAAGCTTTTGGGCTGTAGAAGTACTGAATGTTTTTGCTCTCCTTTAATTCGCCATCCTCCTCCAGTACTTTTAGATGTTCGATTAGTAACTTTCTGTGCCCCCTTTCTACATCTTTCGCTTGTATATATTTCTCTCTGTCACCAAGAGAAATAGCAAGAGCAAGACCTGTCTCTCCACTTTTTCCGCAAGCATCTATAACATCCGAGAATCTATCCAGATCATCTGGAAGATCATTGGAAATGTATCTGTCTTTAATAACAGCATCAATTATCTCTGGTTGTAATTTATTTTCGAGAAGTTTTAACACAAGAGCAGAATGGAGCTTTTTTCTTTCAGCAATAGACAAATCATTATATCTTTTATTTGATTCTATGGAGATTTCCTTAAGAAACTTTTCAACATTCCTCTCCCTTCCAGAGAGAGAGGTATAATAGGGATCAACTGAATAAGAGATCTCTTCAGCGAGCGATTTATCTCCTATTTTCAGTTTTCCTTTCTCTACTTTTATGAAACCATCTGCAATTGCTTCCTCAAAGATGATTCTGTTTAAACCAGAAAAGCCACCAAGATGTTGTTTATCCCCAATCGCCCCTGTAAGAGCAAGGGGAGAAAGGTCCCTGTTTTTCTTATCAAGTGTCTTTGCAAAGAGATAACTTACACTTGATCCAGATGCTTCATAGTTTCCATCAAACCCGACAAGGTTAGCATTTATCTGTATAGTAGAGTCCACAATTGGCTCATTTATAATTGGTTGATGATGGTCAATTATTATAGAAGGGCAATCAAACTTCCTTATAAGTTCTATCTGGCCACTTCCCATATCAGAAAATATGATAAAATCATTATTTTCTTCATTGATCTTTGATAGTTCTTGCTCGAACGGATGTTTTAGCAAGGTTGCATGAAAATCGTATCCTCTTCTATATAGCGCCTTACATAAAATGGCAGCAGCAGTTGCTCCATCCGTATCATAGTGAGATACTACTCTCACAGTTGTTGACCTTGGTATAGAAGATAGAGATTCTATTGCCTTTTTCAATATATCTTCGATGTTCATTTGCAGAAATTACTCCACAAGCAGTTTGGCGTCACTTAAGCTGTACCTCCAGTTTTCGGGCAATCTCTTAGTACGTTTGTAGTATTTTACCAACCGTCTTATCTTTGATTCTGTTAGTTGGAGATTTCTCTTGTTCTTTATATCATGCTTATGCTCCTCGAGATGTTTCTTTATCGAAAGTGCTGTAACTATCAAACTTCTAAGATCCTCTGGCAATTCTGATAGAAGATTATGCCTTTCCAGTATCTGGGTAATCGTTTTACCTGTAGCTACCTTCACATCTGGCACAGCATACTGATCTCTAAGAATCATTCCTATTCTACTTGGCACATATCCTTCCTTTGCAAGCTCTATAACCTTGTTTTCAACCTCCTTTGGATTAAGTGCACTCCACTCTGGATGCTTCTCCCTGTACACGCGCTTTGAGCCTGATTTTCCTCTTCTTCTTGCATGCATACGTGCCATATCTTATCCCTTCGGGAGTCTCCCAATACAATTTTTTCTATATAAATTTTGGTATGACTAATTTTAGGTAACCCTAGGAGAATAGTTTTTTACTTCATCTCTGTGAATCTTTCGTGTAGTTTCTTTAGTATGTTTGGTAGTGTCGTGTACTCCATCTCCTCAAGAGGTAAGCGGTGTGGTTCAAAGGGACCATGCATTCTCATATAATCGGTAACCTCGAGTGCAATCTCCCTTGCTCTATCAAAGCCAGGGTCTGCAAACAAATCAACAGGACCAACTAGTTTGCCTTTGGCAAGTTGGAAACCTAGCGCTATGACTCTTGGAGGACCATCAAATCTGGTACACACTGCATTGTCTACACTAACAGGCATGAGAGGTCCATTATGAGAACCTCTCATCCATCCTGAAACGAGATGTGGAAAACCATAAGGGTTTAGAACCTCTCCAAGGGCTGGTAAACCAGACTGTGCCCTTACAATGGCTACAGGATCATCCTTTCCAACATATTTTCCTGCAATGTGGAAAAGTTTTTCTGTAGAAATAACGGCAGCAGGTTCATCCTCTGGTAGTTTTCCCTTCTTTGGATAGACTCTCTTTATCACAAACCTTGATTTTGCTCCAATAAGAGCAAGTATGTCATATAGCTCCTCAGGGCTATTCATCTTTATAGCCATATGTCTCTGTATATCCCATATCTCAAATACAAATCCAGAGTGCATCGATGGATCAATAACCAGTCCAGCAGTATTGAAGGGATCTGCAAAGGTTCTGAATATTGGTAAATTGAATGCTCCTGGCTCTGTTTTATCCATCATAAAAGCTATAACCGGCTCACCCTCTCTTTCAGTAAATTCCATCTCTGCAACACCAGGTCCCATGCCTCTAACATTACCTGAAAAGGCATCTGCAAGTAAATCCTGACCTGCTCCATAGAGTTTTAATTCTTTTGCCTTTTCGGTAGCCTTTTTGAAGGTATCCCACGCAAGCTCATGTATCTTTTCATCATCCTCACCCTTTGTATGTGTCATTATAAGCTCAAGATCATCCCCACAATGGGTTACATGAAAATCTATTATTAGACCGCTCTTCTTGGCTCTTGAGAGATTCTGTTCCGCTATTTTAATCAGTTCTGGATGAACAGTGGCATGTCCAGGCCATCCACCAACATCTGCTTTGATTATACTAAATGTAACTTTCATATCTTAAACCCCCGTTTTTAGAAACCGTATATCAAAGTTGTTTATAAATAGTTTGGAAATTATTTCCAAAAGTACAAAGCAATTAGCTCAATATCTTCCTAACCAGGGGATCAAAGGTGAAATCCTTTATAATTGCCATGTTCCTCAGGCTGTAGGACTTAACCACTGGCTTATCTGTTATCAAGTTTTTTTCCCTTAATAATCTGAATATTCTTGTTCTATCTGTTGAGTACTCATCATAGTTTGCATAAAATGAAAGCATGACTGCCTCAAATTTTCTTGTTGCCATAAAGACTGTGTAATCATTCATTAACAATGCATTTTCATTCCTCTCCACATCCGGAGGATTCTTTGGATCAAAGGAGATGTGATAGAAAGCAAGAATCTCAAATCCAAGCTTCTTCACATTTGGTATGATAATCCTCTTTAGAAGGTTGCTCTCTCTAAATTTTCTCTTCATTTTTGATACGGTATGTCTTGATACACCAATCTTTGAGCCTATCCATGCATCTGATGAGTTGGGATGTTTTATGAGCATGGCATAAACCTTTTTCTCAGAGTCTGAAAGATTGAATAATTTGCTTCTTTCGAACTCTTCTTTTACACTCTTCCTCTCATCATTGATTCCAAAATACGCTCCAAGCAGTGATGAAAAATCAAAGAATCTGTATATCTTACTTATATCAAAGGGAAACAGTACCATGTTTGGGTATTCATCTTCCAGAAGTTCCCTCTTTCCGAAGATTTCTGTTCTTATATCGTTGATCTTTCCTATCGTCGTATAATCCCTCGAAAAACTTAGAGAGAAGCCTCTATCCCTCTCACCTATAGAGAGAAATATCTCCTCAAATACCTCAATGGTTTTGCCAGTGACCTTTATCCTTTCTTCCAAAGGGCTAATAGGATTGAAGTTTGTGTAGATAATTGCCAAAAGCTCGCAACCAAGGTTTTGAACCATTGGAACATTGAGGGGTTTGAAATAACCATTTTTGTACAATCTACGCCTTATAGATGCAATTGTAGAAGTGCTTAGATTTATCTGTTCCGAAAGTTCTCTGTTGGTGTAACTCGGAAATCTTGTTATTCCATATAAGGTCAGCTTTTCCCTCTCGGTCAGTTTTATTCTTCTCATTGGAGAAGAAAGGAATTTTAGAGATTAAAACCTTTATCATGATTAGCTAAAATCCATAGAAATCCTTAAAACCTCATTACCATAGGGGCTTGAGAGTATGTTAATCAAAGATGCAGACGCTACAGCAAGATTCCTTATGAAAAGAAAAAATACTGATGGTGGCTATTCCTTCGCGAGATTTGGTCCATCAACAGCCTCTGCAACCTATTATGCTATATCCTCCTTTTTCATGATTGGAATATATTCACCAGAAGAGAAAAAAACCATAGAATGGTGTCTCTCTAAACAGAGAAGTGATGGGAGTTTTGCCTCTCCGTATGTTGCCTTTTATGTGATCAATACCCTGAGGTTTCTAAATTCCAGCATAGAAAATTCTTCTAGGTTCCTATCATGGTGCTACTCTCATTATAAAGATGGTTTCTTTTCAGAAAAGCCAGATGGAATTCCCTCATTAAGAGCTACTTACATGTTTACAGATGTGCTTTCCCATTACAATGGTAGCAGGTACAATGATGAGATATCTACCAATCTCTCCAAATCTCCACTACCAAACAATCTTACAGATATATTCAGATACGTTAGAATATTTGAAAACATAGGTAGAGCAGTTTCGCATGAAGAAGAGATTGTCGAGTTTGTTGAAAAATGTAAGACACCTCCGGGCTTCTATGGCTTGATACCAAAAACGACATCATTTTTGGAGCATGTCTACCATGCCATATATCTATCAAAAAAGTTTGATATTTCTGTTGAAAGAGATAGGCTCTGGAACTACATAATGAGCTGTAGAAATAGAGACGGTGGATTTGGAAGAGCACCCTCAGCTGCATCCTTTGTTCAGTATACCTACTATGCACTTAAATCACTCAATTTGCTAGAAAAGATGTAGCCAAAAGCGGGCTTGGAGGGATTCGAACCCTCGGCCAATCGGTTAAGAGCCGATTGCTCTACCTAGCTGAGCTACAAGCCCCAAAAGCGAGGAATATTGTTTTCCTATTTATGGATTACTCTTCCAATTTGGATATATATTTCTTATCTATAGAATCCGCAACGTATACGTCCTTTCCAGCTTTATATATCTTCAATCCATCCTTTATGGCTGATTTTGCATCTATCTTTAAAATAACTGGATTTTCTGTCCTAATTTTTCCAGCTTCCATTGCTTTCTCTATAGTTCCACTGAGATGGACCTTCTTTCTGTCGCTGGGATGTAAACCGCTTTCAAGAACAAACTCCAATTCCTCTTCAGTAACGGGATAGTAAAGTACGTCCACATCTGCAATAGGAAGATCATCAAGTGTCACATCCACGGTATGTCCATAGGTTGCCCTTATCATACCGCCGTCTATCTGGTACCTTCCCTTGGGATCGGTTTCAACCATCGCTACAAGATGCTCCTCTCTCAACCAGTGGAAGCCTGATCTGCCGATATGAAGAGCATCTAGGAGTTCTCCTATATCAACCCATCCTCTGCCATCCATGTGGAGGTTCAGTTTATCAGGAAAATGCCTCAGCAATCCTGCCAGGAGTCTTCCAAGATTATCCAGCTCTTTATCACTCATCAGAAAGCGTCCCTTCTCATTGCATACTGGACAAGCATCACCCCTATAGTATCCATGGCTAGGACAAGAAGCTAACATCCATGCAGGTAATCACAAATCATAGTATAAATTTTTGTACCAATGAATGTATTACAGGACAGGTGGGACACTGGACAGAGAAGATATGAAGAAGATGGCTGCGGAGAAAGCTGCAGATTACATAAAGGATGGGATGATAGTTGGTCTTGGAACAGGTTCAACAGTGGAACATCTTCTACCAAAGATCGGAGAAGCTGTAAAAAATGGCTTAGATATTATAGGCATACCAACATCTCATAAAACGAAAAAGCTGGCAGAGAGTTATGGGATTCCTATATCTACGTTGACTGAGCATCCAGAGATAGATGTTACCATAGATGGTGCAGATGAGGTTGATCCTCAACTCAATCTCATAAAAGGTGCGGGTGGTGCCTTAACCAGAGAAAAAGTGGTTGCCTATGCATCCAAGAAAGAGATAATAATAGTTGATGAGACAAAACTCGTCCAGCAACTCGGCTCTTATTCTCCTGTTCCAATAGAGGTTATACCCTTTGGATGGTATCCCACAAAGCTCATTATAGAGGATAGGTTTTCTTGCATGGCTGAGCTGAGGAAGGATGAGGATAAACCCTATACATCGGACAACATGAACTACATACTTGACTGTGAATTTGATGGCATAGATGATCCAAGAGAATTGGAAAGAAGTCTTAAGGAGATTCCTGGAATAGTTGAGACTGGTCTCTTTGTGGACTTGGTAGATACTGTTATTGTAGGGACAAGAGAAGGTATAAAGACACTGGAGAGGTAACAGTTGAAATGAAATCCAATGAGAATTTTGCCCACTGGTACAGAAGAGCAATCCATGCCTTTGGTGCAGTATTTCTTGTCTATTATCTTATTCCCAGTGAAGGTTTGCTAAACACCATCAAAATCATGGCAACCCTCTCTATCATCACAATCTTTGGAATAATTGAGATAATGAGAATAAAGAAGATAATTAATCTGTTTGGTTCAAGAGTATATGAAAATGAACGTGTTGCAAGCTACTTCTACTTTGGGATAGGTGTAACAATACTGCTTATCTTTTTTCCCCAGCAGATAGCTGTTCCAAGCATACTGTGTGCTGCCTTTGCTGATCCTGCAGTTGGAGAGCTTAGAGTGCGGATTGGAAAGAGAAATGCATATCTTTTCATGTTTCTCCTCTCCTTTGTATTATTCTTTATTGTATGGAACAATGCACCATCGCCCTTCTTTATTATCGTTCCATTCTTGGGGGCAATTGGTGTTTTGGCTGGTGAGATCGGAAATTTCAGATGGATTGATGATGACTTACTTATCCAGATTGTTCCAGCAGTTTTAATAAGCGTGTTATATCTTGCTGCATCATTAAATGGCATAGCGTTACTGCCAAATCCAATTATACATCCACTAGGAGGATAAGATGGTAAAGAGAGTTGCAATAGGAAAGATACCACTGACTGGATTGTTTTCAATAAAACAGGAGATTCTGCTTACTCCCGTTATCGTTTCTGTTCCGATAGCTGTATCACTACTGTTCATTTATAGCTCTGTAGTTTCAGGATTCTTCTATGGCAATGCAATCATAGGCATAACAATACTTGCAGGCAATCTCGTCTTTGACATACCCTTTCTAAAATCCTTTTTCCGTCTAAGAAAAAAATAACTACTTCACCATCTTCAACCTGTAAAATGCAGGTAAAATAAAAACTGCACCAACAAGAGAGAGTAAAATCATCGCTATGATAACCTTTACGAATGACTGCAATGCTGGAACGTTAACGAAGTATACAGCAAGAAGTCCAGCTACAGTGGTAAGAGCTGCCTCAACCAAAGATAGACCTGTCTTTTCTATAGCCTTTTTCACTGCCTCTCTCTTTTTTAGCCCATACCTAAGCTCTTCCCGCAACCTCTGGGTTATGTGTATCCCATAATCAATACCTGTACCAACTATGATAGATGCTATTACTATCGTTATCACAGATAGAGATATATCAAGGGTTACAAGGATTCCTGGTTCCCATACAAGGACAAATCCTATTGGTATCATTGTAAGTAAGGCATATAGAGATGATCTAAATATGATTATAAGGGCAGCGAATACAAAAAGAAGAGAGATAAACAAGGATCTTATTTGCTGTTCAAATAGTATGTTGTTTATTGCCACATTTATAGCTGTAGCTCCTGTTACATGATAGATATGTCCATCAGGAATATTGGTTGAATCTATTATCTCATTTATTCTCTGTACAAGTGCAGTATACTCATCGATGCTCAATCCAGAGGGGACATTTAGAGATATCAATGTCTTTGAATACTTTTCATCCACAAATGCCATACCCTGCTTTATCAGTATCGGATAGATATTATCAAGCAGCAAACCTCTTTCAGGTATTCTACCAAGGTTGATTCTTTTTATTCCGTCCACAACAGAATATGCCGATATCCCAATGTCTCTCATCTTCTCTTCCATGTCATCTATAGCTTTTAGGACCTCTGGATCCTTTAAGTCACCCTCGACAAGTATTATGTCTAAATTTCCACTCATACCAAAGCGCTCAGAAAATTCCATTGTTTTTTCTATCACCATCTCGTCCTTTGGCGCCAGTTCGTAGTAATTGACATCTGTTCCAACCTGTGGAAGAACCATAAGAGACAGCACAGCTATGATACAACCAAAGAGCAAAATTCTCTCGCTGTTATCAATTGCAAACCCTGCAAGCCTTTTCCACCTATATACCTTCTCCTTTTTTTCAAACTTCAATATTGCAAGAAGAGGAGGAACCATTACTACTGTAGAAATGAAGGAGAATAAAATCCCCACAGTACAGCCCAAACCAAAGTTTATCATTGGAGGCATGGCAGATATCATTAAAGAAGAGAAACCAATCATAGTAGTTGCTGTCGATAAAAGCACTGCCTTTCCTGTTGTTCTCAAAATTTTCTCCACCCTTGATGCAATATTATTACTGCTCTCCTCTGTGAATCTATTCATCAAATGTATGGAGTAATCTACGCCAAGACCTATGAGAAGGGCAACTATTGCGATGGATATCATTGTGAGTTCTGGAGCAAATACACCAAGGAAACCAAAGGTTAGAATTATCGAGTATATTGGTGGTAAAAAGACTATGAGTAAACCTTTAAGATCTCTATGGAAAAACATTATAACAATCGCGGTAAATAACACGGCAAGCGGGAATATTATTGCCATGTTTCTTATGCTTCTCTCTTTGATGGCTGCATTCATTGGAAGGGTTCCTATCAAGGTCATTTTTGTGTGTACATTACTAATTGCATCCTCTGCCTTGGCAAGAATTTTATCAGCATCTATATCATTTCTTAGAACAAAGGTAATTGCAGTTGCTGTCAAGTCATCTGTTAGAAGCGTTTTTCTTGCATTCCCAAGCTCTGCTACATATCTTTTAATCTGATACTCACTACCTGGTAACTCGTATTTACCTGTACCAAAGGGATAAGGAAGGCTGTTTTCCTGTTTTATAAGAGTTACAATACTTGTTGATGTTATTACGCCATCGAGTTTTCCTTCATCGTGCCTATATGGATCAATAAGCTGTGTGACCTTATCGATATCCTTCAAGACATTCAAATCAAGCACATCACTACCTTCGACATATATAATTATGGTAGAGCCAAGAGACCACTCCTGTTCTATCCTGTCAAGCAGTTGTACCGTAGGCTCATTCTTCGGGAGATATACGCCCATATCAGATACCATATAAAGGTTTGCAACTTGTGAACCAACCATGAAAGTAATTATGGTAAAAACTAACAGGACCGTCTTTGGTCGTTTTACCAAGAGTTCAGCGAAATTCGATAGCCTCATGTTATCCTCTTCTCTACCTCCACCTTTATCTTTATGCAATCTCTCTCTTCAACCAGTTTTGCTATGCTGTTCATCTTTCCCTCAATCTTCCTTGCAAACATCTTGAGAATCTTCAATGGAGAAGCAGCATAGTAGATGTAGGGATTTTTTCCCGTCTGCTCGCTCTTTATCTTTTCTCTATAAATCAACCCCTCCCTGTACATCTTAGCCAGAAGTTCTCTTACAGTACTTGGATGGAGCTCTGTCCCCTGTGCTATCTCCGAGCTTCTTACTCCATTACTCAGATATAAAAACAGATATATTTTAGATTCAGCCTCGGATTTGAAAATCTCTGCCAGAGCATTTTCTATTCTCTTGATCCTTACATTACTCTTCATCTCTACCAGCCATAAATTTATGAAGTTAATTTCAATAAAAACGTGTGAATTTTTGAATTTAAATAATTTGTTGTTTTGTCGTTGTCGAAACGACAAAATTTGAAAAGTTTTGTCTTTTCAAATGGACTTTAACTTTAATAATATTTTAAATTTTATATACTATAATATCTAAAATATTATATAGAGATAAAAATCCATTGGAAAGAAATGAACAAAAAGATTAAAATATTAAAATAAAAAAATATGAAGGTGGTAATGAAAATGAGAGAGGTTGCAAGAAAAATAGGAATATTTGTTGCTGTAGCGATATTGTCGACTACGTCGCTATTTGTTGTTTTAGCAGATCAAGAAAAAATTGATTCTCCTATGTTTGCAGTAGAAAAAATGGTGTGGAACGAAGAAAAAAAGGAATGGGTAGATTATCTCGATATTAAAGCTGAGGAGGGTGATGATGTAACTCTAAGATTTAATTGTACCATTAAGTTTAGATATACGCCACCGTCAGTGCCTGAAGAATATAACTTATCACTTATTGCTTTTGATTATCTACCAAATAATCTTAAGTATGTAGAAGGTAGTTCGAACTATCCAGCAGTCTATTGGAAAAACAATAATACAATATACTGGCCAAATCTGCTACAAATTCAAAGCTCTTCAGGATCTGTTAATATTACTTTTAATATATACTTCAATGCAACTGTATTAGATGAAGGAAAAGCAATTAACAATTTCACTGCCATTGCCTATCTGTGGTGTGATGAATCTTCTTCTACCTATAAAGAATTGCAAATTGAACCATCAACCCATAGTATATACATTAAGCGCTCTGATACAGTTGAAATTTCTATAGTATATGTAAATTACTATAAATTAAATGTTGAGGTTGATCCTGAGGGTGCTGGCAGTGTTGTACTCAATCCAGCAGGTGGAACCTATGAAGAAGGAACATCTGTAGAGTTAACAGCTGTGGCAAGTGATGGCTATGTATTTGACCACTGGGGTGGAAACCTATCTGGAAGTGACAATCCAACTACGATAGTAATGGACTCTAACAAGAGTGTGGTTGCTTACTTCATTGAATCGATAACCCCGCCATCCATCAACGTGAGCATTGTAAAACCAATACCAAAATCGCTATATCTGAATGACCAAAAAGTGTTCTTCACACCTCGCAGACCCGTGATAATTGGCCCAATAACCATAGAAGCAAATGTTTCGGCAGACGAACCAATAAGTGAAGTTGATTTCTATATAGCAAAAGCTGGAAGCGAAGAGGTGCTTAAGTACAGAGATTACAGTGCACCCTATAAATATATGCTTGATGAAAGGGCATTTGGTTTATACACCATTATAGTAAAAGCTTATGATATATACGACAACAGTGCCGAGGATAATATCTCTGTATTCATGCTGAACTTTCATAGATCTGTAGGAAATGTTACCATAGTTAGTGGTATGGTATTTGATTATAACAAACTGATCAATGGTAAGATAGGAGGAGCAATTGTTACAGCCTACAGACAAAATGACAGTGAACTGATTAAGGTGGATAGCGATAGAACTGGAAGATTCCTATTTAATAAGGGAAGATACAGATTAAGATTGGAGTCGGGTTACAATTACTATATTGAGGTCAGCGCAAAGGGCTATGAAACTGTAGGTAGATACATAAGTATAGCAAACAATGAAACCACCAGAATCGAGAACTTTTATCTCAATGGGACAATTCTTGTAAAGGGAAAGGTAATGAAAAGTGGACTACTTGGTAGGGGAATAAGAGGTGCAAATATCACTGTAGTTGGAGAGGGTGGAAAGATATACAATACAACCTCTGGATTATTTGGTAAATATTCTATATATCTCTTACCAGGAAACTATACCATATTTGTCCATGCAGATGGTTATAATGACACCTTCAAAGACATTACAGTTAAATATAAACTGATAGGAAAATCCATAAAGGTTAACTTCAAACTCGAAGCGACAGAAGAAGCAAGTTAATTTGCCATAGCTCTTTTTTATTATTTGTTTCTCTACGAATGGTTATTTTATTAGCAGTATTTACCATATAAAGAATAAAGGTTATAAATTGAACCTCTATGTGTAATTTTAATGAGCTTTGAAATAAGGGTGGTAAGCAATACCCCTCTCACTGGAGAGAAGGATGTAGAGAATGCTACAAGAATGTTCCTCTATCAAATAGGTTATCTCTCAAAAGGTTCTGATCCTGAAATTCCCTACAGAATATTTTACGATTTCTTTTTAAAACATCCATCAAGGGCGTGGATGGTAGAAGAGATTTCCAAGGAACTTAAAGTTTCAAAACCTACCGTATACAGGCATCTAAACAAACTGAAAGGTTTGGATATAATAGAGGATGTTCAGGTTAGCGATGATACAGGCCAGAGCAAAAAGGCTTATAGGCTTAGATATGGAAACTTTGAAAAAGCCTGGAACTTTGTAGAGGCGCATCTCAAGGTAGCAATTGAAAATTATGGAAAGACTGTAGAGCATATCCAGAAATTGCTCGAAGAAAAGAGGTGAAAATATATGAAAGCCAAGCAAGGAATGCAGTTGGTGGAGGGTTCTAAGTATAGGATATTCTCTGTAGGAACAAAAGAATCTGTGATGAAGACAGAGGGAATATTCAAAGGATATGTTACGCTGGGTGTTGATGAAGTTGGATTGTGTATAGAATATCAGAAGGGAAGAAAGAAGAATTTAAGAATAATACCATTACCAGTTATACTGGCTATAGATGTGGTTTCTAAGGTTACGGGAAATGTAGAGAGGAAAGATGATGAGAATATCCATTACTATGGATAGTGGAAATAATCAACTTTTTTGAAAACAAAATTATATTTTTTACGGATAAAGGACTTTGGTGCTGGTGAGGTTAAGGATTATATCTAGAGAGTCATAAGTTGGAGAAATAATTTGTTCAAGGTTTTCAATGTAAAAAGTATATTAAGTTCTCTCAAGCAAAGAGAATTATATAGTAATTGAACATTAGTTTTTTAGACTATGAAAAGAAAGATTGTTCTATCAATTGCAGCATCAGATACATCTGGAGGTGCAGGTATACAGGCGGATTTAAAGGCCTTTTCCTATGCTGGTATGCGAGGATTAACTATTATTACATGTATTACCGCACAGAATGAAAGGAAGGTTCTATCAGTCTATCCACTTCCAACAGATGTAATAGAGGTACAGGCTGAAGCTCTACTGTCCAAGCTAAAACCGGATGTAACAAAGATAGGTATGCTCTATAGCAAGGAGATAGCAGAATGCACAGCAGATTTACTTAAAAAATACAGAATCAAAAAGGTTGTACTTGATCCTGTGTTATCTGCATCTACTGGAGATTCCCTGGCAAAGAAGGATCTTGTTGGATCGATTAAGGATAATCTTCTTGAACTTACCTATCTAATAACTCCGAACATATCTGAAGCAGAGCGGTTAACAGGCATAAAAATAAAGAACATAGCAGATATGAAACAAGCGGCAGGACTTTTGATTGAAGGTGGGGCAAGGAATGTTCTCATAAAGGGAGGACATTTGAAGGGTAAGGATGCCATGGATGTATTCTTTGATGGAAAAGAAGATGGCGTTCTTTTACTTCCGAAATTGGAAGGAAATATCTATCGTGGAACAGGCTGTATCCTCTCTTCTTTAATCGCAGCAAATTTAGCCAAAGGAAAGAAGTTAAGAGAGTCCATAGACCTGTCCAAAAGAATCTTGTGGAGTATGATGTTAAATTCTTATCCCCTAAAAGGAAGCAAAGTGAGGATTCTTGGTGAACCAAAGGATATTGATATACCGCCAAAGAATTTAGATAGAGAAAGATTTGATGTATGGCTGTCTTTAAACAGCTCTGTAAAAAGATTGATCAAAATACTTCCTTCCAGCTTTATACCAGAGGTTGGAGTGAACATAGGATTTGCTCTAAAAAATTCAAAGAGCAGAGAAGATGTTTGTGCTTTGAAAGGTAGAATAACAAGAGCAAAAACATATGGGGTTCTTAAGTTTGGAGCATCAAAGCATATTGCTTCTATAATTCTAACTGCAATGAAGTTTGATAAAGCGATTAGGAGCGCTTTGAATATAAGATATTCCTCAGACCTGATAGAGAGGATAAAAAGTTCTGGACTGATTGCCTATTCATTTAACAGGGAAGAGGAGCCGGAATATGCAAAATCCACCATGGAATGGGGAGTATCTCATATTATAAAGAAGTACAACAGGATTCCAGATATAATATGGGATGAGGGTGGAATGGGAAAAGAATCTATGATTCGCATATTGGGAAAAAATCCCAAAGAAGTAATAGGAAAGCTTAAACAGATATTGGATTGACCTACATTTTACTGTAAACCTCTATAAATCTCTCAAAGGATCTGTCATAGGTCTTCTCCACTTCTGGAGGAAAACAGCATGCTGGCAGTTCTCTCCTGCTGAGATGGTATCTCAAGCACTCACAACATACTCCCTTTTTGTCACAGTACTCATAGGTACAAGGGCAATTCTCTTTATTTATCTCTATATTGCATATGCGATCTCTCATGAATCTATGTAATCCTTTTCCATTCTTAACAATGGCGAAATACTTATAAACGGGGAACTTTTTTTGTAACTCCACAAGAACAAGAAATTCAGGGAGGAAAAATTATGACAGCAGAAGAAAAGACAACTGGAGAAGAAAACACCATATTTGTTGGAAATAAGGCGCCAATGAGCTACGTGCTAGCAGTAGTAACACAGTTCAATAGTGGCTCGAAAGAAGTGAGCATAAAGGCAAGAGGTAGAGCCATAAGCAGAGCAGTAGATACAGCAGAGATAGTGAGAAACAGATTTGTACCAAATGCAAAGGTAAAAGAGATAAAGATAGGGACGGAAAGTATTACCAATGAGGAAGGAAGAACATCCAACGTCTCTTCTATAGAGATAACATTGACAACAGCCTAAAAAGAGAAAGAGCAAGGTACATCCTTTTCAGGTTGTACCTCTTTTTGTTTTTTTATGGGAATATTCCTCTCAATTCTACAGCTTTTGCTATCTTTCTTATGGCTAAGATAAAGGCTGCATCCCTTAAAGTTACCTTTTCCTTCTCTCCAGTTTCCCAAACTTCTGAAAAACTTTTCAGCATTATTTTTTTAAGGTTCTCATTCACCTCGTCTATACCCCAAAAGAAGGATTGTATTCCCTGCACCCATTCAAAGTAAGATACTATCACACCTCCACTATTTGCAAGGATATCCGGAACAACAATAACCTTTTTTTCTGCAAGTACTTCATCAGCATCTTTAGTAATGGGACCGTTTGCTCCCTCTACAATTACATCTGCCTTTATGTTATCTACATTCTCCGTTGTGATTTGATTTTCAAGTGCAGCTGGGATAAGTATATCAACGTCCAATTCTAGCAATTCTTCATTGCTTATCCTCTCATCATTCCTACCCAGTTTATAATCCTTTAATAACCTAGGTCTTGGTGCATTGTACACAAAATCAATCAAAGATTTGATATTCAAACCATCTGGATTGTATAAACCACAAGACACATCGCTAACGGCAACAACCTTACAACCCTGCTCCTCAAGCAATTCAGCAGTGACAGAACCTACATTCCCAAAACCCTGAATTGCAACCCTTGCGCCCTTTGGATTTTTCTTCAAACGCTTTAAAATCTCCAAAGTGTTGAGCATAACTCCTCTACCAGTAGCTTCTCTTCTGCCAAGTGAACCTCCCAGCTCTATTGGCTTCCCGGTAACTATATCTAAAACAGTTTGACCCTCATACATACTCACTGCATCCATGATCCAGCCCATGGTTTCGGCATTGGTATTGACATCTGGTGCCGGTATGTCATGTCTTGGTCCTACGATTGGGAGAATCATTGCCGTATATCTCTTTGTTAATCGTTGCAGTTCCATCTTTGAAAGTTTACTTGGATCGCATCTTACACCGCCTTTGGCTCCACCATAGGGAACATTTGCAACAGCGCATTTGAAGGTCATTAACGTTGCCAAAGCCCTAACCTCATCCAGATCTACATTTGGATGATATCTGATACCTCCCTTACATGGTCCTATTGCACTTGAGTGCTGCACTCTATATCCAGTAAATACTTCCAAACTTCCATCATCCATCACTACGGGTATTGCAACCGTAAGTTCTCTTTCAGGTTGCTTTAACATTTTTGTTATGCCAGCATCTAAACCTATTCTCCCTGCTATATGATCAATCTGTTGCAGTACACTTTCATAAAATGTTTGCACTCTTTCAACCTCCCTTTTACAAAACAGGTAAGGAGGATTGATGTATAAAGATTTTTATTTCAATACCTTACCAGTTTCCATATACCACAAGTAGAGATCTAACTCTGCAAGAGAGAGGTTTGATTTTCTTGCAATTTCTCTTAATATCCCCTCAATTTCAAGATATTTTTTCCTTGTTATTGTTTTGGGTTTCTTGATCAAATCATGTCTTGCAAGTATATCAACAATATGAAAGTCTATAATTGCAAAGTCATCAAATCCAATATTTCTGAGAAAATGACCGGCTTCTTTGTATCCTAATCCTGCAATATGTTTAACCAACCATTCTCTAAGCCTTTCACCTTTTAGGTTACAGATGATTTCTTTCAGATTATCTTTGTATTTACGTGCATTAATGATATACTTTGCTCTGGCAGAAGGATAACGATGACCAAATTCTCTGAGTTTTTCTACAAGTGTTTCTTCAGGGAGATACAAAAAACCTTTATCAATCTCCTTTTGAATTTTTATACTTCTTTCAGCATTGAAGTTTGCTGTAAGTATACAGAAGCAGAGTTCTTTGAAAAGATCATTGCTTGACTTCCTACCTAACTCTTTGAACTCATTTATTCGATGATTCACAATGCTCTTAATATCACTATTTTTGAGGTCTTCTAGAGACTTCAGCAATTCCTCCATGATTGCACAGACCTAACTAACTCTTCCACACTCCATGAACATTGCAATATTCTCTTGCTTCTATCTTATCTGCTTTAATGTTAAACTCTGCCTCAGGTTTATCACCAGGTTTTAAAAACTTGCGGTGTGAGATATCATCAGCTATAACCTGAATCCATTCAATATAATGCTTCTCTTCCATAGGATGATCCTGGTTCTGACCCACTTTTACTCTTATGCTATCTTCGGCTTTTTCAACAAAAGGTATATGCTTCTCAACAGAGGAATCCTCTGTTTTCTCCTCCATGTGTTTCATGGGTTGTCCACAACAGACAAGCTCTCCAATGCCAGCATGCAAAACTTCTACAATATTTCCACATATCTCGCATTTATATATCTCTCTTATTTTTGTCAAACTATCTACCTCTTTTAATAGTTCTCAACCCACAACTCATAATAGCTCTGCGGATGCTTACAGGCTGGGCATTCCTTGGGTGCTTCTTTACCTTCATAGACATAACCACAGTTGCGGCACTTCCACTTTACAACCTTATCTCTTTTAAATACCTGCCCTGATTTTATATTCTCCAGTAACTTTCTGTATCTCCTTTCATGATATGATTCGGCTTTAGCAATTTCTCTGAAGCTTTTTGCAATCTCAGGAAAGCCTTCTTTCTCAGCAATCTCAGCAAATTCTGGATAGAGCTTGCTCCACTCCATTTTTTCGCCCTCTGCTGCAGCCAAAAGATTTTCTTCAGTTGTCCCAATCACTCCTGCAGGATAGGAGGCTTTGACTTCAACATTACCTCCTTCCAAGTATTTGAAAAATATCTCGGCATGTTCTTTCTCATTATCTGCTGTTTCTTGAAATATGGCTGCTATTTGTTCATAACCCTCTTTTTTGGCTTTTGATGCAAAGTATGTGTATCTCATTCTAGCTTGAGATTCCCCCGCAAAGGATGCGAGGAGATTCTTTTCGGTTTCTGTTCCTTTCAAACTCTTCATTTTTATCACCCCTAATCAAGGAGTCTTTTTTCTCCTTCAATTTTTTTGATATCAGTAATATCTTGAGTTACTTCAATACAACCCAGATATTTACCATCTCTGTTCCTTAAGGCAAAATATCTGATGTATATCTTGTGCATCTCCTTTTTTTCACCGATTGGCAGATCTATCCAAAATACAGCCTCATCCCTACTACCAGCTTTCATCTCACTGAGAATCTGCTCAACTTTGTCGAGGCTTTTCTTAGGATGACAATTGCGAACATCTTTTCCAATAACGCCCGTTGGTCTTTTAAAAATCCGTGTTTCATGCTTGTTCCATGCTATGACTTTATCGTTTTCATCGAGTACTGAAAACTCAAACGGTATAGTTTCAAGAACAGCTTCTAAGATTTCTCCTTCTAATTTCCCTATCATGTCGTTTCCTCCATATATATTCCTCTCAAGTGTTATTATTTGTCTTTCTCCACATAGATTCTCTCCCATTTGTTGGATCAACAAGATAAAATCCAACCCAATTATAGTGGGAAACTCTTTCTTTAAGTGATCTACATATCTCCCTGAGTTTCTTGTCTCTCTTCTTATCAGAATTTATAATAACCTTAATTTCTTCAATTAAGTCATCGAAAAACTTGTTATTTTCTTCTCTCATTTTTCTTATCTCCATGTAGAAATGGAAAAAGGGGATTATTTAGTAGCTGGCTCGTAGAAACATCTCTTAGGAGATATAATTTCTCCTTTCTCCTTTAATTCCTTTATAGCCTTCGAAACCTCTTTACTATCAACACCAAGCATTTTTGCAATATCGCCTGATCTAACAGGTTTACCAGCTTCTTTCATAGCTTCCAAAACATTTTCTGCATCCATTTTTTCACCTCATATCTTTTTATGACAGAGCCACCAATCAAAGCACTCTATTTCTCCACTTTTTGCAGCCTTTAGTCGTTCCTCTGCTTCTTTCTCAGATGAAGCTGGTGGAATTATAACGTGATCTCCAACGATTTCGTTATTAGGCCAGTTTGCTGGTATGGCTACATCATGCTTATCGCTTGTTTGAAGACCTTTTATCATCCGTAGTATCTCATCCGTGTTTCTGCCAAGTTCCTGTGGGTAATAAAGCATCGCTCTCATCATACCTTCTGGATCAACAATGAAAACAGCCCTAACAGTATTCGTACCTTTCCCAGGATGGATAATACCAAGAGTATTTGCAACCCTGCCTGTATCGTCTGCTATCACTGGAAATTTTATCTCTATGTTCAATTTATCCTTTATCCACTCCACCCATTTTATGTGGCTAAATACCTGATCGATGCTTAACCCAACAAGTTCTGTATTCAGTTTCTTAAACTCTTCGTATCTCTTCTGAAATGCCACAAACTCTGTTGTGCAAACAGGTGTGAAATCCGCTGGGTGACTGAATAGCACAAACCACTTGCCTTTAAAATCATCTGGTAGCTTCATCCTACCATGGGTTGTCTGTACCTCCAGCTTTGGAAACTTTTCTCCCAATAGGGGAATTCCTATACCTTCTTCATCCATTATTTTCACCTCCTTTGTCTTTTAATTCATCATGCTTACTCCTAATGTTATCAGCAAGTTTGTCAAGCAGTTTAAAATCCTCTTTGGCAGGGTAACCCTTAGCCAGCACAGGCTCAAGCAACTCAACCTTTAGGTTCTTCAATGTATCCCTAAGCTGTTCCACCATCCTACCTCCCCAACCATAGGAACCTATAACTGAAACAAACCTGGTTTTGGGTCTAAGAGCATTAACAAGATAGGTCGCATACATAGCTAGAGGATGTGCACCACCCAAAACAGCAGGAGTTGCGATAACTACAGTTGCAGCATCAACAAGAGCCATAGCCAGTTCGCCAATATCGGAGACCGATAAATTAAAGGGTTTAACTACTACACCCCTCTGCATCAACGCATCTATTAGATAATCTACCATTGCTTTTGTGCTGCCGTGCATCGAAACATAAGCTAAAACAACCTCATCTTTAACATCATCAGAAATCCACTCCCTGTAGGCATTTATTATAAACTCAGGATTATCGTATAATGGACCGTGACTTGGTGCAATAACAGAGATATCCAAATCCTTAATCTTCTCAAGATTTTTCCTTATAGGTATGCGGAAGGGCATCATGATCTCGGCATAATACCTCTTAGCAGCTTCATACACTCTATTTTCATTCTTAGCAAAAAGATCACTTGTGGCAAGATGAGAACCAAGAAAATCGCAAGTAAAAAGAATTTTATCTTCTCTAAGATAGGTCAGCATAGTTTCTGGCCAGTGAACCCATGGAGCATGGATAAATTCAAGGGTTTTATCACCCAAGGAAAGTGTCTTGCCGTCCTCTACCTCTATAAATGCATCTTCAGATATATGAAACAGATCAATAAGCATTGTTTTACATTTTGGTGTGCAAACAATCTTCGCCTTTGGATAGAGTTTTAGTATGTCAGGTATTGAACCAGAGTGATCCTGCTCAGCATGATGTGCTATTATGTAATCAACATCTGCTTTAGTATCTCTTAATCGTGTAATCAGCTCAGCGGTTTTGCTTGGATCAACGGTATCGATGAGAGCATTTTTCTTACTGCCTTCTATAAGATAGGCATTGTAACCCGTTCCATCAGGTAAAGGAATAAGCTCATCAAACAGTCTTCTATCCCAATCTATCGATCCAACCCAGAATACGTTTGGTTTAATCTCCACTGCTTTCATTCTACTCACTCCATCTCCTCAAATTCTTCTTTACCTGCTCCACAAACAGGACAAACCCAATTGTCTGGCAATTTCTCAAAACTTGTACCTGGCTCTATTCCATTATCTGGATCTCCTTTCTCCGGATCATAAACATACCCGCATACCTTACAAACATACTTTTCCATCTTCCCCACCTCATTTTTTTCCTTATTACTGATTTTGCCACTGTAGGTTGGTGCTGCTTTTGGAGAAAAACCTCCCTTAATCTTATGGTAATACTCGTAAGTCAGAGGTTTATCATCATTTAAAATCTCTGCATCTACCACTTTTCCAATAAATATGGTATGAGTGCCAGCATCTATCTTGTCTACAACCTCTGCCTCCATATATGCTACAGAATTATCCGTTACTATAGGTACTCCGAGTTTTCCGATCTTATAGTTAATGTCCTCAAATTTATCAAAATCTCTGCCTGATTTGAAACCAAAGTTACCTATGAATTTCATGGGAGTATCCTGTGAAAGTACAGTTACTGAAAAACAACCACTTTTCTCTATACATTCATGGGTTAGGTTTTTTTTGTTTATACTAACTGCCATCTGTAGAGGTTCTGCTGTAACTTGAAAGAGAGTATTGGCAATTTGACCATTTTTCTTTTCTCCAGATATTGAACAAACTATGTACATCCCATATGATAGACTATAAAGTGCTTTAGGATCCATTTATTTCCCTCTCTAAACAATCTTTACAAATTCCTTTAAAATAGCCATGCACTTCCTCTACCTTAAAGCCACTATTCGAAACTTTTTCAATATATGGACAATCAAGATCTATATCAAATATCCTGCCGCATTTCTTGCAAAGAAAATGATGGTGAATATCATTTCTGAAGTCATATCTGTGTTCATTACCTGAAATGGTTATAGATTGAATAATGCCATGTTTCTCAAGTGCTTCCAAAGCATTATAAACTGTTGTTTTAGATAGAGATGGATTTTTCTTTTTTAACGCCATATAAATTATCTCCACAGTTGGATGAGTTCTGTGCTCGTCAAGATATTTAAGTACCTCCAGCCTCTGTGGAGTTACCTTCATTGAATGTTCTTTCAGTATCTTCACGTATTTTTCAAGCATGTATCTCATCCTTAATTTGAAATGATTTTTAATTTGAAATTATTACAAATTAACATGTAATATAAACTATGGTATTTAAAGATTTCTAGATTGGATCCTGTTGTTGGTGAGACGAAAAAATAAAAAAACCATTGGGTTTGCATCTACGCTTCGTTGGAAATAAATCTCGTCAAACTTAGTTTAGTGATAGTGGCTTCTATTTTCAAATCAATTCCATAAGCTTTAGCAGGTTTTTGCCTTTAAAACCTAGACAGGGGTTTCAGTAGATGATTAAGGAAAAGATACCGGAAAGTGAAAAAGTTAAAGAGAATCTAGGACTAAAGCAAATTGGCAAGATTTTTTATATCTTCATTGGCCACATGCGTGTAGATCTGAGTTGTTCTCAGGCTTTTATGCCCCAGTAGTTGTTGAATGTATCTTATATCTGCTCCAGCTTCAAGTAAATGCGTAGCGAAGCTGTGTCTTAGTGTATGAGGCGTAACTTTTTTCCTTATACCTGCTTTTCTTGCTGCGTTTTTAACTATTTGCTGGATTGTTCTCTCATTGTATTTTCTGCCTCTCTCTGAAGTTAAAATCAATCCAGACCTTCTGATACCATACATATCAAGTAGTTTCTCCAAATTTTTGTGAAGGAAAATAACTCTTTCTTTTTCTCCTTTAGCCGTTTTGAGATGAATGACTTCTCTTTCAAAATCAATATCCTGCCATCTCAGAGTTCTTACCTCGCTTAGGCGTAGACCTGCGTAGTATGATAAAGCCAAGACAATCTTATGTTTTAAGTTGGTTGTAACTTCAAACAGTCGCTGGATTTCGCTTCTGCTGAGAACAACAGGTAGCTTCTGTTTTGATTTTGCCAAAGGCATTTTTTCATTAAATCTCTCGTTAAGCACGTTTTCATAGAAGAATTTCAAAGCAAAGTAAACACCTCTCATCGTTGATCTGCTTTTATTGGAGTAGGAGAGTAAGAAATCTCTCGGCGTTTTGCCGGATTTCAGAAACTTTATCACGATGTTTCTGTATTTCTCTCCTGTTCTGTACGAGTACTTCCTTAACTTTAATTCCTCAATTAGTTTTCCAACAAGCTCATAGTTGTGAGTATTCTTTTTATATTTTGTTTGCATAGCTTTGGTATGGGATATGAGCAAAGAAAAATTAAATATTTCGCATGACATGACATTTTATGTAGTTTTCCGAAATCATTTCGGGAAATTGGAGTTAGACGACATATTACTCGGCGAT
>Ga0190304_1000079_pt1 | contig 42058 bp, 41 predicted proteins | sample 48700712_MG_FD_161670 | JGI IMG/M metagenome (GOLD analysis project Ga0190304, IMG submission 161670) | Hydrothermal vent sediment bacterial communities from Southern Trench, Guaymas Basin, Mexico - 4870-07-1--2_MG | ecosystem: Environmental > Aquatic > Marine > Hydrothermal vents > Sediment ...
TTTCAATATCTGCATATTTTTAAGAACTTTTTTTTACTCTATTTTCGCAATTTAATCCTTTTCAATTCAATTGTTTCTCTAAAGCGGATGCAAATGTAAAAACTTTATTCTATTTATTGCAAAAATATTGAGAAAAATTCAAAAAAATCTACATTAAAATATATACGTCTGACGACTAGCCATTTAACATCTTTAGTATATTAAAATAAAATTATTATAAACTCAAAAGTAATAAATTGCACGATAGTTTAAATGTATTATTATATGTATATTATTTATTTTTTTGTTTTAATGTTTACTTATTAGACCTATATAATTTACTGAAAACTATAAAATACAGAAACAACTTTACAGGAATATATTTATTTTATTACTTTTAAGCCTTAAAAATAATACTCGTTTCTATTCAATTAAAAGTTTAAAACCTGAATTATGAATTTTTTTTATCAGAAAGTATTTGTATTTATAATATTCAGCATTATTTTATTTACTGCATGCGAAAAGGAAGTTATTAATCATCCAAATAAAAATGCAACAGAAGTATTTTATGACATTATGGAAGAATGGTATTTATGGAATAATGATATGCCATCGATCGACATTGATAATTTCAGTAGTCCGGAAGATGTTCTAGATGCTTTACGAAATAAAGAATACGACAAATGGAGTTATATTACTACTGTTGATGCTTTTACTCAGTACTTCGACGAAGGAACTTATATTGGTTATGGTTATGGTCAAAAATTTGACAAGAATGGCAATTTGCGAATATCATTTGTTTTTAATTCTTCTCCATTACGAGACTCCATGATTACGAGAGGCTGGATTGTGAGAGAGATAAATAATAAAAAAATCACTCCCGATTCTGATATTTCGGCTCTTTTAGGTCCTGATGATATTGGCATAAGCAATGATTTGCTATTTGAATCCCCAAGCGGTGATTCCTTAAATATTTCTATTGCTAAATCGTTAATAACAATGAATACTGTTATATATAAAAATGTATTTGAAATAGATTATAAGAAAATAGGACATCTTGTTTTCAAAAGTTTTATAGGTTCATCAATTGAAGAATTAGACGATGCCTTTAGCTACTTTAAAGGAGAAAATATTGACGAGCTAATTTTAGATCTAAGATATAATGGAGGTGGACGAATGGATGTTACTTTATATTTAGCAGATTTAATTATTCCTGAGGAATTCAACGGAAAAGTATTTACAAATGTTAGTCATAATAATAATAAAACATTCCAGAATTTCAGCAATACTCTTGAGTGCAAAAACAATTCAGTTCAATTACATAAACTTTACGTAATTACAAGTAACAATACAGCTTCGGCAAGTGAAGCTTTAATAAATTGTTTAGATCCATATATTGATGTTTACACTATAGGTAATGATACTTATGGGAAACCTGTTGGAATGTATGCTTTTTATACTGATATTGACGATTATGCCTATGTACCGATATGTTTTAAATTAACAAATGCTAATAATATTGGCGATTATTATGATGGTTTATCGGCAGATTCATATGTTAATGATAATCTTTCGAAAGATTTCTCTGATAAACAAGAAGATTGTTTTGCAGAAGCTATTCATCATATACAATTTGGGAATTTTAGTTCAGTAAAATCTAAACAATCGATTTTTGCGGGTAAAAAAGAAGATATATGTAATATAAAATCAGAAAGAGGAGCTTATTAATTAATATTTTCTTAAACTAATAGAGATACAGATTATTGGCACTGCAACAGGGATTGCAACGACATACTTTTTTGTAGCATGCTTAGGTTTGCTTATGCGACGGAGACGACTTTTGGAGCCCACGCACGAATTAGCAAACGTTGGCATATAAAAAAAAGATAGAGTGAAAAGCCCGGGTGTTGCCCTAATTATCAGATTTATAGTATGTATTTTTAAACATGATAGGATAATTAACACATAAAAACGTGAATAAGGAAAGAATAATTCTTGGCATTGATCCGGGAACGACAATAATGGGGTACGGAATAATTAAAATTATTGGCAAACAAGTTAGTATTATTGCGATAGGTGTTATTGAGTTAAAAAAATATTCTGATCATTATTTAAAATTAAAACGGATTTTTGAAAGAGTATCAGGATTAATTGATGAGTATCATCCTGACGAGTTAGCTATTGAGGCTCCTTTCTTTGGCAAGAATGTACAATCTATGCTTAAGTTAGGAAGGGCTCAAGGAGTTGCTATGGCAGCGGGTTTGTCTCATTCTGTTCCGATTTTTGAATATGCTCCGCGTAAAATAAAAATGTCGATAACCGGACAAGGAGGGGCATCGAAAGAACAAGTTGCCTTAATATTGCAAAAGACTCTAAAAATTGAAACTTTGCCAAAAGATTTAGATGCTACAGATGGGTTGGCTGCTGCAATGTGTCATTATTATCAGAGCAATACTCCTAAAACCGATAAGTCGTTTAACAGTTGGAAAGATTTTATTAATAAAAATCCGAATAGGGTAAAATAAAAAAGGCTTTTGTTAAAATTATGAAAGGCTTGTATTAATTTCTAATATTTTTTTATTTAAAGGCTGTGCGAATTTTTTCGGCTATATGCTGAAATTCTTCATTACTAAACTTTAGTTTTGGTGAAGAAAAACAAGCGTCGGCTTCTTTGTTTAATGGTATTAGATGAATATGAGCATGTGGCACTTCCAGACCTAATACTACAACGCCAATACGCTTACAATCGACAACTTTTTCGATTGTCTTAGCTACTCGTTTTGCAAATACAGACAAACCTTGAAGAGTTTCGTCATTCAAATCGAAAATGTAATCGGTTTCTTCCTTTGGTATCACTAGAGTATGACCTTGAGCTAGAGGATTGATATCGAGAAAAGCATAATATTTTTCATTTTCAGCAATTCTATACGATGGAATTTCTCCATTAACGATTTTTGTAAAGATTGATGTCATAATCTTATTTTTTTATAATGAAATTTCAATAATCTCAAAAGGTATTTTCCCTGACGGGACTTCTATTTCGACAATATCGCCTACTTTTTTCCCTAATAATCCTTTAGCTATAGGGGTATCAATAGACAATTTTTTTTCTTTAAGATTTGCTTCGCTTTCCGGAACAATAGTATATTCCATTATTACATTATTCTTCTTATTTTTTATTTTTATCTTATTTAAGATTTGAACACTTGATGTATTTAATTTTGATTCATCAATTATTCTAGAAGATGCAACAATATTTTTCAATTTACTGATTTTCATTTCTAATAAGCCCTGAGCTTCTTTTGCTGCGTCGTATTCTGCATTTTCAGACAGGTCGCCTTTGTCACGAGCTTCTGCTATTTGTTCGGAAATTTTTGGACGCTCAACTTTTTCTAGTTGTGCTAATTCTTTTTTTAATTTCTCTAATCCTTGTTCTGTAATGTAAGAAACTTTAGTCATTTCTCCTCCTTAATTATCTTCTGTTATATATAAATAAAAAAGAATCCCGCTTGTTCGGAACCCTTTCGCGCTGCAAAGATATAATATTTTTTTATAAAGTCATAATATCTTTAAAATCTGTCATTCTCTAATTAAATTCTTATAGTACTAGTATTCTTTTCGTGCAAGAATCTCGGAATAAATTACGGCTTGTTCTAAATCAATATTATCAATAAAATCGTTATTATATTCTGCATCAAATTCATCTACATTAGTAATATCAACTTTATTTTCTACAACTTTCTCTGCTTCATCTTTAGATTTAGTTGTTTCATTTACAATTTCTTCTTTTTTTACTTCTTCAACTTTGTTTATTTGGTAATCTTTCGATGTTTGAAAAAACTCTTCGAACAAGCTATTAGTTATTCTTGTATTACTTGAAACCTCTGGTTTATTCGAAACTTCTGATTTATTCAATGTTTCGTATTCATTATTTTGGTTACTATTATTAATTATTTGGTGTTGTTTTAGTTTTTCTTGTTTTTTTTTATTCTTATTAATTGCAGAAATAACAAAAACTCCAATAACAACAACAATATATAATATAGTACTCATACTATCGTCCATAATTAATGCTTCTTTTTATTAAAAATTTTCTTAAAGATATTACTTTTTTTTTTCTTTTGACTGTTTTTATCAAACAAACCATTTTTTGGTTTTTTTTCTATCGAAAAGAGACTTTTCGTAAAATGTTTGAGTCGAATAAAAAAACTCTCATTTTTATAAAAGCTTTTTTTATTCCATTCTTCCGACATGCTTTTATAAAGTTTCATTGTTTCTTTAGTACTTTCCGGCTGCATATTGTAATGTTTTTTTACAGCAGCATTATATTTACGTTCATATTCTTTTTTTGTTTTTTTGTTTATTTTTTCTTTTACTTGTTGTGATTTCTCGTCTTTTGTAATTTTCTTTGCATTACAATTAAAAAATACTATTGCTGTTAAAATTAAAATTATTAATTTTAACATGTTATAATATCTTTTTCTTTTAAAAAACACTGTATAATGCATAATATTCTACAAATATCAAAAATACATAATTTTTTATTATTTATATTCCTGTCACTCAGTTTTATTCGCTGTGATGACAATCCAAATCCTTTTCCATATGTTAATGTAAATATTACACTATCTATCGATACTCAACTTGGCAACATGAATGTTGGCGAACATAAGTTTATAGACAATGCCGGATATGGTGGTTTGATAATATATAGAAAATCGGAATACGAATATCAGGCATTTGATAGAGCCTGTCCTCACGATTATAAAGACAATTGCATATTAAATGATGATGACGATTTTAATGAAATACTTATTTGTCCTTGTTGTAAATCGAAATTTTTATTAAGTCAAAGCGGCTCAGTTTTTAATGGTCCTGCTATTAAGCCTCTTCAAGAATATAATACTTACTTACAAGGGAATTTTCTAAGAATTTCAAATTAATTATTTCTATTAAACATAAAAAAATCCGATATTAATAATATCGGATTTTTTATGTTTTTTTTCTACAATTTTAATATCTATAATGCTCTGGTTTATATGGACCATCGACCGAAATTCCAATATAATCGGCCTGTTCCTGAGACAATTTAGTAAGCTTAACCCCTATTTGTTCGAGGTGCAAACGAGCAACTTCCTCGTCGAGATATTTTGGTAAACGATATACTCCAATTTCGTAATCTTTTTGCCATAATTCTATTTGAGCCAGTGTTTGGTTAGTAAATGAATTACTCATAACAAACGACGGATGTCCTGTAGCACAACCAAGGTTAACTAGTCGTCCTTCGGCAAGTAGGAATATAGAATGTCCATCGGGGAATATATATTTATCGACCTGAGGTTTAATTGTTATTTTTTCTATTCCCGATAATTCTTCAAGCTGCTTAACTTGTATTTCGTGATCGAAATGGCCAATATTACACACAATAGCCTGATCTTTCATTTTTGCCATATGTTCGGCAGTAATAACATCTTTATTTCCTGTTGTAGTAACATAAATATTACCTTCATCGAGTGCATCTTCCAAGAGTTTCACTTCGTAACCTTCCATAGAAGCTTGCAAAGCACAAATAGGATCAATTTCTGTAACAATTACTCTTGCACCATAAGCTCTCATAGACTTTGCAGAACCTTTTCCTACATCACCGTATCCACATACAACTACAACTTTACCGGCAAGCATAACATCGGTAGCTCTTTTTATTCCATCGGCAAGCGATTCGCGACAGCCATATAGATTATCGAATTTTGATTTTGTTACCGAATCGTTTACATTAAATGCCGGAAATAACAATTCGTTTCTTTCCATCATTTGATATAATCGATGTACACCTGTAGTAGTTTCTTCAGATGTTCCTTTAATTTCTTTAGACATTCTTGTCCATTTTTGAGAATCGACAGCAAGAGTTTCTTTAAGGTTTTTAAACAACTCAATTTCGTCTTTAGCTTCAAGCTTATCGTCTAAAATTGCAGGATTTTCTTCGGCTTTAGCTCCAACATGAATCATCATTGTAGCATCTCCACCATCGTCAACAATTAAATGTGGTCCTTTATTGTCGGGGAATGATAAGGCTTGATTTGCACACCACCAATATTCTTCCAGTGTTTCGCCTTTCCAAGCAAAAACAGGCACTCCGGCAACAGCAATTGCAGCAGCAGCATGATCTTGAGTAGAGAATATATTACAACTAGCCCATCTTACATCGGCACCTAACTCTACTAAAGTTTCGATTAATACAGCTGTTTGAATTGTCATATGTAAAGAGCCCATAATTCGAGCACCTTTTAAAGGTTTTTCTTTACCATACTTTTCTCGAAGAGACATTAATCCGGGCATTTCTTTCTCTGCTATTTCAATCTCTTTTCTACCAAAATCGGCAAGATTAATATCTTTTATTTTATAAGTTAAATTCTCAACCATAACACCTTATGTATTTATTAATTTTATTAGTATCTTCTTAAAAACCAGTTTGCAAAGTTAATAAAATGTTCTGAATTATTAATGTGCTTATTACTTTTGTATATAATTACATGCTTTTGAAAAAATCACGAATAGCATTTTCGTCAATAAAGAGTTGTTTTCTAAGCATTTCGACATTATAGAATTTTTTTTCGTCTCTTATTTTTTTGTAAAACTCAATACTAACATCTTTGAAATAAACATCATCATTAAAATCAAAGATGTTTACCTCAATACGTTTTTCGCTATACTCAACATTAATTGTTGGGCGATACCCAATATTTAACATCCCAAGATACTCTTTTCCTTTAACATTAACCTTAACAGCATATACCCCATCGGCAGGAATTATTTTATTATCGTTATTTAAATTAATATTGGCAGTAGGAAAACCTATTTGTCGCCCGATTTTATTACCGCTGACGACAGTTCCTGAAATAAAATAATTATATGCTAAATAATTATTTGCAATCTCAACATTCCCTTTCAACAGAGCATTGCGAATTTTGGTTGAACTTATGTTCATTTCATTTTTTTCTTTTGCTGAAAGTCGATTTATTATGAAATTATATTTTTCGGCACAGTATTCAAGTTCAGGAATTCCATCTTGCTTATTCTTGCCAAAATTATTGTCAAATCCTATTATCAATTCACTTATATTCAGTTTATCTACTAAATACTGCTTTATAAATTCGCATGAGTTTAGAGAAGCAAACTTCTTTGTAAACGGGATAATTACTAAATTATTAATTCCTATATCTGCAATCAATCTTTGTTTTTCATCAAGAGTATTTAACAATTGTAATTTATCGGCATCTTTATTTAACACATAACGAGGATGTGGCCATAAAGTAACTACTACTGATTCAATATTTTTCTCTCGTGCTATTCTGTTTAGCTCTTTTAATACGTATTTATGACCAACATGCACACCATCAAAAACTCCAATAGTAACTACCGATTTTTTTATTTTAATAGTATCTAAGTTTTTATATATCTTCACAACAATATTTTTAATGGCACAAAAATATGAAAATATTTACAATATTTATCATAGAGTGATATGCGAATTAAATACAAAAAAGTTGATGAGATATTTTATTTAAAACTTTTTTATTTCTCTTTATACTTTGAATTTTTAAACTAAAATTTTATTAAAAATTGCTTAGAAAATCAAAATAGATATTTTCTTTTATAAATTTGCATGATATTAACTATAAATTTAAGATCAAATGAAGAATTTTTTTTATTTAACTATTGCATCTATACTAATTATGTCATGCAATTCTAACAATAAGGAACAATTTACAATTAATGGAGAATTTGAAAATGGCAGAGGAAAAAAAATATATTTTGCTGAATTAACTCCAAATAAGATAAAGATTATCGATTCAACAATAATTGAAGGGAATAATAAATTTAGTTTTATCGGCAACTCCCCCGATCAAAGATTTTATTTAATAAAAACTGACGAGCAAAATTATATTACACTAATTTTAAAAAATAGCGATCGGGTAAACATAAAAGCAAACATTAAGAATTTTGCAAATTCCTATACTGTTGATGGTTCATATGATTCGAAATTAGTTCAAGAAATACATTATAATCTTAAAAACACAATTTCTGAATTAGATAAAATAGCAAAACAATTTAGAGATAGTATTGGAACTAAGAATTTTAACACTACAAAACAACTCCTCCGCGAGAAAGCTATTGATTTAAAAAATAAACACAAAGAATTTTCAATAGATATTATTTATAACAATCCCGAATCGATAGCAATGCTTACGTCTCTTTACCAGCAGATTGCTCCCAGAAGCAATCTATTCGACCCTAGTAAAGACTTAAAATATTTTGAAAAAGTAGATTCATCATTATTAGCAAATTTTCAGGATTCTGAAATTACCAAAGCTTTTCATAAACAAGTAATCGAGATTAAAAGAAGAGTAAAAGATAAACTAGCAAACGAGTCGAGATTAAGCGTTGGAATGATAGCCCCGGATATTGCATTACCGTCAACAAAGGGCGATACGATATTGCTTTCGTCGTTAATTGGCAAATATGTTTTGCTTGATTTTTGGGCATCATGGTGTCGTCCATGCAGAATTGAAAATCCTAATCTTGTAAAAAACTATGAAATATATAATTCAAAAGGATTTGAAATTTATCAAGTATCGCTCGACAAAAAAGAAAAATCGTGGAAAAATGCTATCGAAAAAGATAGTTTAAATTGGATTAATGTAAGCGACTTACAATATTGGAATTCTGCTGCAGCAAAACTTTACAACATACAAAGTATTCCAACAAATTTCCTAATTGATAAAAAAGGAGTGATAATTGCAAAAAATTTGCGAGGAGATGCTTTAGAAGTTAAACTTTCTGAATTATTTAATTAATTTAGTGCCCAATTTATTATTGAAAATTAAAAAAATACTTTTATCATAGTATAAATATAACTAAAAAAAAATGAGACAAATTGTATATATTATTTCTATTATACTTTTATTTACCGCTTGTAATTCTTCTAATAAAACGAATATTAATGGAGAAATTACAAATGCTAAAGGAGAAACTATTTATCTGAAAAAACTTCTAGTAAATGGAACGAAAGTTCTCGACTCTATTAAGCTTGGAGATTCTAAAACATTCAAGTTTAAAACAAAAAATGAAACCCCCAGTTTTTATCAAATTGCTATCAACAATAATACTTTTGTTACTCTATTGGGCAAACCCGGAGAAAAAATTAAACTTAAAATTGACAATAACAATTTTAACAATTATTCTGTAGAAGGTTCTATTGGATCGCAACAAATTAAAACACTAAATAATAGATTAAAAAATACAAAACGCAAACTTGATTCTATCACTAATTTATATCAACAAAAACAAGGCGAGACTAATTTTTCGGAAATAAGTAAAAAATTAAATTCTGAATATCAAGCAATATTAAAAACTCAAAGAGACTCATCAATATCATTTATCTTGAAAAATATAAATTCGTTTTCAAGTATTTATGCTCTATATCAAAAAATATCTGACGCCACATATGTCTTATATAAGAATCGCGATATACAATATGTTAAACTTGTTGCCGAATCATTAGAAAAAAAATATCCGCAATCGCCACATGTAAAAGCTATTGTTGCCGACAAAACAAAACTCATAAATAATTTCAATACATTAATTACCCAACAAAAGCTTAATACATATTTAAAAAATAACAAACAGGCACATAGCAATATTCTTGAAATTAAACTTCCGAATATTTATGGCGATTCTATTTCGTTAAACGATAATATTCATAACAGTTTTGTTTTGTTAAGTTTTTGGGCATCGTGGAGTTCTGAAAGTATTAAGGAAAATCTTAAATTATTAAAACTGTATAAAAAATATCATAATAAAGGGTTTGAGATATATCAAGTATCGCTCGACACAAAGAAAGAAAAATGGGAAAATGCGATTTTATTCGACGAGTTACCGTGGATAAATGTTAGCGATTTGCAAGGAAGAAACTCAATGACAACAAAAATTTATAATGTTCAAAAATTACCTACTACATTTCTAATTCGTCAAGGAGAAATAATTTCAAGAGATATTAATCTTAATCAACTAGATAAAAAACTAGCTATAGCTTTAAACTAAAATTACATTGAACACAAAAATTAAAATATATTTCGCATCTGACATTCATCTGGGTCTTCCTTCGTACGAAGAAAGTCTTGAACGAGAGAAACTTTTTGTTAAATGGCTCGACGAAATAAAGAAAGATGCTAAAGAAATATATTTATTAGGCGATATTTTTGATTTTTGGTTTGAATATAAACGAGTTATTCCTCGTGGGTTTACACGATTTCTTGGAAAAATTTGCGAGATAACCGACAGTGGTATTCCTGTTCATTTTTTTACCGGGAATCACGATATGTGGATATTCGATTATCTGCCTAAAGAAACAGGAGTAATACTCCACCGCAACCCCATTGAGAAAGAATTTAATAACAAAAAATTCTTTCTTGCTCATGGCGATGGATTAGGAACTTATGATAAAAATTACAAAATACTTAAACGTATTTTTGCTTCGAGACTTTGCCAATGGTTATTTGCTCGCATTCACCCAAATCTAGGAATGTGGATTGCTAACAAATGGTCGTTTAACAGCAGATTTTCGAAAGAAACCCCACCTTTTCAGGGAGAAGAAAAAGAATGGTTGGTTTTATTTTCGAAAGAATTATTAAAAAAGAAACATTACGATTATATAATTTTCGGTCATAGACATATTCCTATCGATATAAAATTGCAAAACAATGCTCATTATATTAATATAGGCGATTGGCTAAATCATTTTACTTACGGTGTTTTCGACGGCAATACTACCGAACTAAAATATTATAAATAAAACTATTCATGGTATTATAATAATCAAATAATTTACTAATGCGAATATCAATAATATTATTTTTTATTTCGTCTTTTATTCTTTCGGTATCGTGCGAAGACGATAACTGTAGAACATCTACCGACACACGAATAAAAACAATATTTTATATAGACGACGAAACCTCTGTTGAAGACGATGTATTAAGCTCTTTGGTTGTTTATTCGACATTGTGGAACGATAGTATATATTATAGCAAAGAAGGAATAAGTAATTCGTTAAAATTTCAATTATCGCCAACAGAAGACATTAGCGAGATTGTATTTTCTGCATTAGGAATTAACGATACATTAACATTTTATTACAATCGGGAATTATTTTTAATATCGCCCGAATGTGGATTTATTACTAATTACAATATCGATTCTATAAATTTTACCAAGAACCAGATTGATTCTATAAAAATTATACAAACTTCTGTAAGCAATATTGATGAAGAACATATTCAAATATATTATTAGTATCTTAATTTTTGTGCCAATAATAGCATTTTCGCAAGAAAATACTGACACGCAAAAATTGAAAGAAAAAAAAGAAAAAGAAAAATTTTCTTCTATTAAGTTTGGGTACAATCTTCAAACTGCTTCCGATTTAATTTTTAAACCCGAAAGAAATTCGTATGCAGGTTTAATTGATGTTAGTTTTAATAATTTATATAGCGGAGTTTTAGAATTTGGAATTTCATCGATTAATAAAGAAAATGATTCTTACACTTACGAATCTTCAGGTTATTACGCTTCTTTAGGATTCGATTACAATATGCTTAAAAGCGATGTAAACGATTTTTTGGGTGTTGGTTTACGATTTGCTATGGCAAATTATGACTATTCGGCAAATAATATAAATATAGAATACCCACACTGGAGCGATTATACAAACAATTTTAATTGCAACAATAATATTGCTGCATGGACAGAATTTATTATTAGTATAAAAGCCGAAATTTTTAAAAACTTGTATTTCGGATGGTCGGCAAGAATAAAAATGAATTTATACCGTTCTGAACCCGATGCTTTTAGCTCGTACGACATCCCCGGATATGGCAAAAGCAAAAATAATTTTAAGCTCGGAGCTGCATATCATATCTATTTTAATTTTGGAAAATAATAATTACTGTAATCGAAACTCTATGGGTATGGTATAAGCCACTTTTATATTTTCTCCTCTTTGTTTTCCGGGAGTCCAATTGGGCGATGATTTTACTACCCTAATAGCTTCTTTATCGAATGCGGCATCTACACTTCGAACAATTTTTACATCTTTTACTTTCCCTCTTTTGTTAATAACAAAACTAACATATACTCTTCCGGAAATTCCACTCTCACTAGCCGATTCGGGATATTTAAGATTATTCTGAATATATTTTCTAAATTCATCTAATCCTTTTCCCTTAAATTTTGGCATTTCTTCAACAACATAAAACACATCTGAGTCTGAAGTTTCTTCCTCTTCAAATTCAACAATTACTTCACTTACTTCAGCATATTGCTCTTTACTCCTTTTAGCATTACTCTCCAAAATTCTGTTTCTATTTCTCGTAGTTTCGGGACTACCGGCAACAATTTCGCTTGAGGCAGCATAAGTTTGTATTTCTGCTTTTTCTTCAACAGTTTTAGTTTCTACTTTTTCATTTTCGAGCACAGCAGCAATAGCTTCCGATTCTTCATCAACTTCAACATTATCCAGACTAAGCTCATCTTCTATTTCAATATCATTATCAACAAGTTCTTCTGATATTTCTTTAGGAGCTTGTAATAATTTTACGTCTTTATCGTTTCCCTTTTTTTGTTTAACAAAACCTGCATTTATCTCATTTTTTTGTCGAGTAAGCGGAATTTTCTCTTTTGTTTGTGGAGTAATTATTTTTTCTTCTTGTAAAACAGTATCATCTAACTCCATTTTATCGGAAACAGCAAGTTGGCTTTTGTTACGTATTGAATCGATATAAAAGAATACGCTAAGAATTATTACTATAGAAGCTGCAGCTGAGATATACGACAATCGCAAAAACCTTTTTCTATGATTAAATAATATTGTTTTTTTCTCTTTAGTTTTCAGCGAAATTCTATTTTTTATTTCTTCAATATCTCGAGAATATTCTTTACCACTAATTATTCTTGCACCTTCAACAGCATCTGCACATAAGGGACATTCCTTAATATGTTTGTTTACAATTATCTTCTCGGAGTTGGATAAACTACCCGACAAATATTTTTGAATTGTCTCTTGATTAAGACATCCATTTGCAGAAAATAATCGATATTTACTATTGTTACTGCTCATAATCTCTGCTTAAATAATTCTTTAAATTCCTCTTCCCATTTTGGATATTGCTTTTTACTTTATTTAAACTATATCCGGTAATTTGCGACACTTCTTTATACGATTTGTCTTGCAAATACATAAGCCTAATACATTCTTGCTGTTCCTTTTTTAGCTTTTCTATTCCTTTTTCAAGATTCTTGAAATCTAATTCTTCATTATTATGATGCAAAGTATCTGAATATTCCATAAAATTTTCCGAATCATTTTTTATGGCAACTTTCATTTTTTCTGCTGTTTTTGTTTTTCTAATGCTCATAAGACAATGATTTTTTGCAACACTATAAATCCAAGACTTAAAATTATCTATCTCGTGCTTTTTTATTACATCAAATAAATTTTCGAAAATCTGCATAACAGCATCTTTACTATCATCACGATTTTTTAAATATTTTAGACATACACCATAAATAAGATGAGTATAGCGTTCGTACAATTCTCCAATATATTTCGTGTCGGAACTATACTTGTACAAATCTACCAACTCTTTATCGGAAAGTTCAGAAATATCTTTTTTATGTTTCTTATAATGTATAAACAAGCTTCACTCAATAATTAATAACAATAAAAAATATAAACAATTATACTTCTATTTTTTCAATATGACAAAATATACAAAATATAATTTCTATACAAATACTTTTTCTTTAAATGTTTACACGCCTACTAATAACACCTTTCTGCAAAAAGAACAAATTCTTAATCGCACAATATTTTAAAATCAGAAAAATCATTTATGGAATTTTTAAAGTCTTTGCATCTATTAAATAAAGGCGCAAAATATTTACAAATTAAAACCATATAATTATGAAAAAATCAAAAAAAGCAAATTTAGAAAACAAGAAAACTATTTTCTTTCAGATTGGACTTATATTCTCTCTTACTTTAGCTCTTTTAGCATTCGAATGGACCGGTTCAGCACCTGATTATAGTGCATTAAGCAATAATGCTTTTGAAGTAATAAGCTTAGAATTACCACCTGTAACTCGTCGAAAAGAACTAATACCTCCACCTCCTATAATTCCTTCTGAAAGTTTTGTTATTACAACAGTCGAAATTGATGACGACAAAGAATTCATTGTCTTTGAGACAGAAGCAACAGAAGAAACTGCAATAATAACCAATTCTTTCTTTAAGGATGATGAAAAAGAAAATGGCGAGGTTTTTATTATTGTTGAAGATATGCCGACTTTTCAAGGTGGTGATTTAACAAAATTCTGGCAATATGTACAATCAAATATACACTATCCTGAAGTTGCCAAAGAAAACGGAATACATGGAACTGTTTTCGTAAGTTTTGTAGTTAACAAAAATGGGGATGTCGAAGATATTCAAATTATGCGAAGTATAGATAAAGCTCTCGACAACGAAGTTATTCGAACAATTCGCAATGCTCCAAAATGGAAAGCAGGAGAGCAAAGAGGAAAGAAAGTAAACGTATCGTTTGCTATGAATATAAAATTCGTTATAAACTAATATCAGCAAAAAACGCCAACTAACTATCTGAATATTATTAAAATAACTAATATTAACATTTAAAAATCATTTATCATGAAAACAATAAAACAAAATATATTATACGGACTGGTAGTTCTTATAATTACAAGCATTACATCAATATCATATGCTCAAGAGATAACACATCCCGATAAGACATTATCGCCATATTTTTTGATTGACAGTGATAATCCTGAAACAGATAAGCTTCCGTTAAAATCGACAGAAGCAAATGTTAACATAGCAGGAGTAATATCTGATGTGTTGATTACTCAGACATACAAAAACGAAGGAGATAATACTTTAGAAGCAATTTATGTTTTTCCGGCATCGACAAGAGCTGCAATTTACAGTATGAAGATGACAATAGGCGAAAGAGAAATAATTGCTGTTATTCAGGAGAAAGATAAAGCACGACAAAATTACGAACAAGCTAAAGCCGAAGGAAAAACAACATCCTTACTCGAACAACACCGACCAAATGTTTTTCAGATGAATGTTGCAAATATTTTACCCGGCGATATAATAAAAGTAGAGATGTCGTACACCGAATTATTAATCCCCGAAGATGGAATATACAAATTCGTATATCCAACAGTTGTTGGTCCAAGATATTCGGATGGCACTTCCGAAGAGTTAAAACCAGGAAATAATTGGGTTTCGAATCCATATACAAAAGAAGGGATAAAACCTTTTTACACATTTAATATATCGGTAAATATTGATGCAGGAATTCCAATTGCCGAACTAAGAAGCACATCGCATGAAATTAACATTAACTATAAATCGAAAAAATCGGCACAGATATTATTAAAAGACAATAATCAATTCGAAGGTAACAGGGATTTTATTCTTGAATATAAATTACGAGGAAACCGTATTGCATCAGGAGCTCTATTATTCGAAGGAAAAGATGAAAATTTCTTTCTTGCTATGATTCAGCCTCCCGATAATATTTCGAATAATATTATTCCTCCACGCGAATATATCTTTATTGTCGATGTGTCGGGTTCTATGCATGGTTTTCCTCTTGATATCTCGAAAGAATTACTTCGCAATTTAATTGGGAAACTACGTCACAGCGACAAATTCAATGTTTTACTTTTTGCAAGCTCATCAAGAATATTATCAGAAAAATCGCTCCCTGCAACATCAGAAAATATTAACAAAGCAATAAACTTAATAAATAATCAATCGGGAGGCGGAGGAACTCAATTGCTTCCTGCATTAAAAAGAGCTTTAGCTTTAAAAGGAACTGAAGACTATTCTCGAACATTTGTTATTGCCACAGATGGATATGTTACTGTAGAAAAAGAAGCCTTCGAATTAATACGCAATAACTTATCGCAAGCAAATTTCTTTGCCTTTGGAATTGGCTCATCTGTAAATCGACATCTAATAGAAGGCCTTGCTCATGTAGGAATGGGAGAACCATTTATCATAACTCAAGCCAACGAAGCAAAAAAAGAAGCTGAAAAATTCAGGAAATATATCTCAAACCCAACTTTAACAAACATAGATGTTAAATATTCTGGTATTGAAACATACGATATAGAACCACTAAATGTACCTGACGTACTAGCCGAACGACCAGTAATTATTTTCGGAAAATATAAAGGTAAAGCAAATGGAAATATCAAAGTGTCGGGAACTACCGGAAATAATAGCTATTCGAAAACAATAGACTTAAATAAAATAAAAGCAAATAAAAAGAATATTGCTTTAAAATATTTATGGGCACGACAGAAAATTCGTTTATTAGATGATTATAGTAATCTTAGTAATAATAACGAACACAAAGAAATGATAACATCTCTAGGTTTAAAATATAATTTACTTACTAACTATACTTCATTTATTGCTATCGATTCGGAGATAAGAAACGAAACGGGGAATATAACAACCATAAATCAAGCATTACCACTACCTAAAGGTGTAAGCAATTATGCACTTGGAAGAAGCTATACTACATCGAGACAAAAAATATATTCGAAACGTAATATAAAAGAATCGAGCCTAAATGTTGTCTGCGATCAAGTAAGTTTAACTATGGAAGATGAAGAAATATCAGAATCCCCGGCTACTAAACCTGAAAATCGTTTGTTCTATATTGTAGAAAAGATGCCAACATTTAATGGGAATAATAAATTACTCGAGAAATTTATTACGAACAATCTGAGATATCCGGATAAAGCGAGAGAATCGGGTATTGAAGGCACTGTTTATATCGAATTAGTAATAAACATTGATGGTTCTGTAATTGATATTAAAGTTCTGCGAGGAGTATTACCGGAACTCGACAATGAAGCTATCCGCTTAATAAAATTAACAAATAAAATGTGGACACCCGGAAAACAACAAGGGAAAAAGGTAAAAGTAAGAAAAGTTCTTCCAATAAAATTCACTCTAAGTTAATCATTCAAATTTAAAGGTCTGCTTAAAATCAGTAAGCAGACCTTTAAATTTTTCAGGATATATATCTTCAAACTATAAGTCTTGGTAAAATAACGCCTAATATTACTCCAGTAGAATTTGCATATATGTCGTTAATATTAAATGCTCTTCCGGGGATATACAATTGAATTGTTTCAAAAACAATTCCGGCAACAATACCCAGCAAAATAAATAATAGTGTTGATTTTTTACTAATTTTAAAATCCTTAGTCGATTTCCAATAAAAAAATAACAAGGCAAGCACAAAATATACAACAAAATGCACAAAATAATCGAAAGCAATAATATAACCCGATTTTAATTCAATCTTAAGATTAGGAGTTTGTGGAAGAGAAGATGATACTATAATTATTACTAACCACAACCAGAATATTATTTGCGAATATTTTTTATACTTTAACAATACTTTCATTATATATCTTCTTCGCTTAGTTTATATATTACATTTCTTTCTTCTAAATATTTTATAAGAAAGTTAAAATTTTTTTCTTTTTCGCCTAAAAACTCAGGCGGATTAACTCCAATTCGCTCGAAACCGGTCTCAAGTAGAAGATTTACAGCTGCTGTACAAGTATAACCCGTAGTGCGAGCCATCGAAGTAGTATTCGTTTCTATATCGTACTTATCGAACAAATTATAAACAAAACGTTTCTTTTCGCCTTCAATAACAATTCGCATTATAGTAAATTCTTCTTCGCCTTCTTTTAGTTCCCATTTCGGAAATAATAATTTCGAAGTAAGATCTATTGGTCTTATCATTTTCCCTTTAACATCAACTTCGTTATACGAAAAGAATCCACTCTCGCGCAATACTTTTAAATATTCAATACATCCCGGATAGCGTAATGTTTTCTCTATCATATTTGGAATATTACTCATTGTTTTAATTAACGAACGTAAACCATCGGAGTTCCAAGCTTCTAAAGTCCCAACTTCATTAAACTGTAAATGTTCGGGTTCCGATAAAGCTTCTCGAATAATTAATTCGCTATTCTGTACATATCGTGCAGGACGAGTATATTCTTCAATAACATCTATTGGCGAGAAAACTGCTTTATATTCGTATGGCCATTCACGCTTAACAGGCAAACCTCCAACATAACATTCGTAATTATCGACTTTTATTTTTTTATTATATCGACCTAAAATAATATTTCCCATTCCGGGAGCTACCCCACAATCGGCAATAATAGTAACATTATGTTTTTTTGCCAATTCATCTAATCCGAACAAGTCTTCCGGGAAAAAAGAAATATCTACCATATTCTTTCCTGCAAGAATAGTTTGTTTACACGAGTCGTACCCCATCCATCCGGGTAAAGCACCAACAACAATATCATAATCTTTAACTATTTCGCTTATTTTACCTTTTACGGAGAGATCTTCTTTTATTAATTTTATATCCTTATGCAATTTTAGCTTATCAAGATTTTCTTGATTAAAATCAACTGAGCTTACATCATATTTTTTTACCAAATCGATAGCGATTGCCTTACCAACTAATCCTGCACCTAAAACAATAATTTTCTTTTTCATAATTTCTGATTTTAATAGTTAAACTATTCTAATACTCAAAATAATAAAACTTCTTAATATCGTCTTTTTTTATCTCCGTAACATCTACTGTTATTCTAACTTCGTGTATTAATTTGTTTCTTTTTGTAGTAGGTAAAGCTGCTATTTTATCAACAACTTCCATCCCACTCATAACCTGACCAAAAACGGTATATTCTCCATCGAGATGATGCGCTCCGGCGCAACTCTGAATTATATAAAACTGTGTTCCGCTAGAACGTTTTTGAGGATTCTGTTGCACCCCTTTTCGTGCAGCACCAATTGCACCTCTTATATGCTTATGTTTTATTGAAGCTTCGGATGGTATAGTGCTTTGAATTATTGTTGGACTATAATTAATTGGTTTGTTACGTGTAGTAAAATCGCCTGTTTGTATCATGAAATTATTTATCACCCTATGGAAAATAATATGATTATATACACCGGCTTTTGCAAGTTTTATAAAGTTCGATTTATGTGCAGGACAATCGTCAAAAAGCAATAATTTAATATTACCATAGGAAGTATTTATTGTAATCAAAAAATCAGTCTCTTTCTCTTCAATAGTTTCTTGACAATAACTACTATTTAACGAAAATAAGATAATTGCTATTAATAACAATGTCCTTTTCATAAATTAATAGAATTTATTTTTAACCCAGAATCATACCAATAATTGTTGCAGACATTAAAGATGCTAATGTTCCTGCAAGTAAAGCTCTTAATCCTAACTGCGATAATAATACTCGTTTTTTAGGTGCCAGCGATCCTATTCCTCCAATCTGAATACCAATAGAAGCAAAATTAGCAAAACCACAAAGCATATAAGTAGACATAATAATCGATTTCTGAGAAGCAAATGCGCCGGCTTCTTTCAAATCGGCGAGACTAACATAACCAATAAATTCGGTCATAATAATCTTCTCTCCCAGCATACGACCAACAAGGGTAATATCTTCCGACGCTACACCTAATAACCACATTAAAGGAGCAAATAAATAACCTAAAATAAATTGTAATGATAATTCGTGATATTGACCATGAGTTACTCTAACAACAACTTCGTTTAAGGAAGTCCAATCTCCAATTTTTATAAAAACAAAATTAACCATTGCAATAAAAGCAATAAACACAAGTAACATTGCAGCCACATTAGCAGCTAGTTTTAATCCTTGAGTAGTACCATTAGAAATTGCATCGAGAACATTTTTGCCTATTTTATCTTGCGAAATCTCAACATTAGAATTTATTTTTTCTGTTTGAGGGACTATTATTTTAGAGATAACAACAACTCCGGGAGCAGCCATTATAGATGCTGCAAGTAAGTGTTTTGCGAAAATTAGACGCTGAACAGGATCGTCGCCACCTAAAAAGCTAATATATACAGCCAAAACACCACCGGCTAAGGTTGCCATTCCTCCAGACATAACAAGTAAAATCTCTGAACGATTCATCTTATCGATATATTCCTTAATCATTAAAGGAGATTCTGTTTGACCAAGAAAAATATTCCCTGCAACCGACAAACTTTCGGCTCCCGATAATTTTAATACTCTACTCATTACCCATGCTAATGCCCAAACTACTTTTTGAATTATTCCAAGGTAAAAAAGAACACTTGTTAAGGCCGAGAAAAATATTATGGTTGGCAATATTGTTACAGCAAAATTCATTAATGGAGCTTCAATCTCTCCGGAAGAAAATGATTTAAATAAGAACTTTGTTCCCTCATTAGTAAAGTCTAAAATCTTTACAAACATTTTTCCAACAATTTCGAAGAAAGCCTGAATAAATGGAACTTCAAGAATTCCAATAGCGACTAAAACCTGTATCAGCAATCCTATTCCTACAACTCTCCAAGAAATTGCTTTTCGGTCGGTACTAAAAACATATGCTATACCAATAAGAACCATCATTCCCAACAATCCTCGTAAAATTCCAATAAAACTTAAACCTTCTCCTAAGTCTGCATTAATAATTTTATTTCCATCGGCTAAACCATTCCCATTTGCCGTACTGTCAACTATAGTATCTTTAATAATAGAATTTTCTACAATAGTATCTTTTGTAACATTTACATCATTAGCTTTTGCAATAAAATATGTTGATGTTATGAAAAGTAGGAAAAACAAACTAGTAAAAACAATAATTTTTTTCATTTTTATCTTTTAATTTTAGGTTACTATTAGAAACTGTACATAATTTTTTTAACGACTTTTTTCGAATAATAATATAATGCCATAAAGAAATTAAAAATATAGGAAAGTTAATAATAATAGAGTAACTATTTTTTTCTTCTTTCTATTTCATCACGAATAATCGATGCTTTTTCGTAATCTTCCTTCTTAATTGCATCTTCAAGTAATTTTTCAAGCTCTTCTATGTTATACTCTGTATATCCAATAACATCTTCAACATCAGGCTTCTCTTCTTCTTTTTCTTTATCAGAGTTTAAATTATCATGTTCATCTTCGATATCAATAACTATCCCCGATTTCTGTAATATTTCTTCGGTAGAATAAATAGGACATGAAAATCTTAAAGCCAAAGCAATAGCATCAGAAGTACGAGAGTCTATTATTACATCCTTTCCTCCATTATTACAAACAAGTTTCGAATAAAATACTCCTTCTTCTAATCTATATATCATAACTTCTTTTAAAATTATTTTAAAAGAAGTCGCAAAATTCATAAATAAATCATGTGTTAATGGTCTGGGAGGTTTCAATCCTTCTAATTGTATAGCAATAGCCTGAGCTTCAAACCCTCCAATAATTATAGGGATTCTTCTTTCTCCATTTTCTTCAGTTAAAACTAATGCATAGGCTCCTGTTTGAGTCTGGCTATATGATATTCCAAGTACATTTAATTTTATCTTGCTCATAAATATTTGCTAGAATAGAAAAGAAAATTTCAGATTACCTTTACATGAAAGATAATTATAGCAATAATAATATTTTCTTCTTTAAAAAAAAAGATAAACCTTAAATTATTTTTAATTAGTATTTCTAATATAAGCCATGCTGCTCAAGCTGTTATTAACTTGTAATTAAATACATACAATAGCTTATAATTATTAAATTATAAGTATATTTTATTTATAAAACTTAAATCATAATTATTCATGTTAAAAATCATGCTATATATATTTGTTTTATACATAAATGATATAATTTTGCATTTATTATTAATCATATAATTTGTTATGACAAATAAAACAAAAGAAACAAAATTATTCAAAGAATTTCCTCCCATATCAACACAAGAATGGGAAGATAAAATAAAACAAGACCTTAAGGGTGCTGACTATGACAGAAAGCTCATATGGAAGACAATTGAAGGTTTTAATGTTAAGCCATATTATCGTTCCGAAGACTTAAAAAACCTTAAGCATCTTTCTTACTTACCCGGTGAATTCCCTTATGTAAGAGGAAACAAAACAAACAATAATAATTGGCATGTAAGACAGGATATTATTGTTACCGATATTGAAGAAGCTAATAAAAAAGCTATTGATATATTAACTAAAGGTGTCGATTCAATAGCATTTATCGTTAGAGATAAAGAAGAACTTAGATTTAACGATATTTCTACCTTATTAAAAGATATAGATTTAAATATCACTGAAATTAATTTTGTTGGTGCTATGCACGCTCAAACAATAATTAATTACATTAAAGAAAATAATTTAACTACTATCAATGGTTCTGTAGATTTCGATCCATTAGCAAAGTTAATTTCGACAGGTAATTTTTGTGCATCTGAAGACAAAGTTTTAAATCTTGCAAATGAAATCATAAAAACATCACGTGAGCTTAAAAACTTCAGAACTATTGGAGTAAATGGAGAACTATTTAACCATGCAGGAGCATCAATAGTTCAAGAATTAGCCTTTGCTCTTTCTATGGGGAATCATTATCTAGCAAATCTTTCTTCAAATAAAATTGACGAAATAGCTTCTAAAATGAAATTCACTTTTGGTATCAGCTCGAATTATTTCATGGAAATAGCAAAATTCAGAGCAGCCAGAATGTTATGGGCTAAGATAGTTGAAGCATATGGATTAGAAAATAAGGAATCGGCAAAGATGAATATCCATGCCATCACTTCTCAATGGAATCAAACAATTTTCGATCCTTATGTTAATACACTAAGAGGGACAACAGAATCGATGTCTGCTACTATTGCCGGAGTAGATTCATTATCGGTAACACCATTTAATGTTTCATTCGAAGAAGCTTCGGAATTCTCTGAGAGAATTGCTCGTAACACACAAATAATTCTAAAAGAAGAATCGTATTTCGATAAAATAGTTGACCCTGCGGGAGGTTCTTATTATATAGAAAACCTAACAAATTCTATTGCAGAGAATGCTTGGGAATTATTCAAAGAAATTGAAAATAAAAACGGATTTAGTGCTGCCTTTAAAGCCGGTATTATTCAAGAAAAAATTAAAGAAACTGCAAATAAACGTAATCTAAACATTGCTACTCGCAAAGAAATATTCCTTGGAACAAATCAATATCCTAATGCCTTAGAAAAAAAAGATAAAGACTTTGACATAAACTCTATTTTTACTGATAATAAAAAAGATGACAATACTATTGCAGAGCCACTTAACTTATATAGAGGACCTCAAGAAATAGAGCTTTTACGTTTAAAAACCGAAAAAAACAATACGACTCCAAAAGTGTTCTTATTTAATATTGGAGATATAACAATGCGTAAAGCAAGAGCAGGGTTTTCGTCAGGATTTTTTGCATGTGCAGGTTTCGATATTATTGATAATAATGGTTTCGAAACTGTTGACGAAGGTATTAAAGAAGCTAAAGAAAATAAAGCCGATATTATTGTTATCTGTAGTTCCGATGCCGAATATACTGAATTAGCACCTGAAATTTTTAATAAACTGAATAAAGAAGCAATAATTGTTGTTGCAGGTTATCCAAAAGCTATTATCGACGACTTAAAAGCTGCAGGGATTAAACACTTTATTCATGTTAAGTCAAATTTATTAGATACTTTAAGTGGATTTCAAAAAGAATTAGGAATAGAATAATATCATTAATTCTTTTTATTATATAAATTCAAAAAACAAGATATGAAACCAGATTTTAATAATATAAAATTAAACTTTCCTAAATCGGAAAACGCTTCAGTACAAGATTGGGAAAAGAAAAACAATATAAAAGAAAATTGGGAAACTCCGGAGAAAATTGCTGTTAAGAATGTTTATACAAGAGATGATCTTGATAATATGGAACATCTTAATTATGCAGCCGGATTAGCTCCCTATTTACGTGGACCTTATTCTGCAATGTATGCAATGCGTCCTTGGACAATCAGACAATATGCAGGATTTTCTACTGCAGAAGAATCAAATGCATTTTATAAAAGAAACTTAGCAGCCGGACAAAAAGGCCTTTCAATAGCTTTCGACCTTGCAACACACCGTGGATACGATTCAGATCACGAAAGAGTTGTTGGGGATGTTGGGAAAGCAGGTGTTGCTGTTGATTCGATTCTCGACATGAAAGTTCTTTTCGATCAGATTCCTTTAGACAAAATGTCGGTATCGATGACTATGAACGGTGCAGTTTTACCAATTTTAGCTTTTTATATTGTTGCAGGATTAGAGCAAGGAGTGCCATTAGAGAAATTAAGTGGTACAATTCAAAATGATATTCTTAAAGAATTTATGGTTCGTAACACATATATTTACCCACCGGAATTCTCGATGAAAATTATTGCCGATATTTTTGAATACACATCTCAAAAGATGCCAAAATTCAATTCTATCAGTATTTCGGGATATCATATGCAAGAAGCAGGTGCTACTGCCGATATTGAATTAGCATATACTCTTGCCGATGGCTTAGAATATTTAAGAGCCGGAGTAAATGCAGGTATGAATATAGATTCTTTCGCTCCACGCCTTTCATTCTTTTGGGCAATTGGAATGAATCATTTCATGGAAATTGCAAAAATGCGTGCCGGGAGAATGCTTTGGGCTAAGATTGTAAAACAATTCAACCCTAAGAATCCTAAATCTATGGCATTACGTACTCACTCGCAAACATCAGGTTGGAGTTTAACAGAACAAGATCCTTTTAACAATATTGCAAGAACATGTATTGAAGCTATGGGTGCCACATTAGGTCATACACAATCGCTACACACAAATGCTCTTGACGAAGCCATTGCATTACCTACCGATTTCTCGGCACGTATTGCTCGTAACACTCAAATATATATTCAGGAAGAAACAAATATCGTAAAATCGGCCGACCCTTGGGCAGGATCATACTATGTTGAGAAATTAACAAAAGAAATTGCCGATAAAGCATGGGAACTTATTCAAGAAGTTGAAAAACTTGGCGGTATGGCAAAAGCTATAGAAACAGGGATTCCAAAAATGAGAATTGAAGAAGCAGCAGCAAGAAAACAAGCAAGAATAGACTCTACAAAAGATACTATTGTTGGAATAAATAAATATCGTCTCGAAAAAGAAGACCCTATTGATATTCTTGATGTTGACAATACTGCTGTTCGTGAAGCTCAATTAAAAAGACTTGCAAAATTAAAAGCAGAACGAAATGAAGAAGAAGTACAAGCCTCATTAAAGAGACTCGAGGAATGTGCAAAAACAGGAAAAGGTAACTTATTAGAACTTGCTGTTGATGCAGCTCAAAAAAGAGCTTCATTAGGAGAAATTTCTTATGCCTGCGAGAAATCAGCAGGAAGATACAAAGCTGTTATCAGATCAATATCCGGAGTATATTCTTCCGAATCGAAAGGCGATAAAAATTATCAAAAAGCACGTGAGCTAACAAAGAAATTTGCCGAAAAAGAAGGCCGTCAACCAAGAATAATGATTGCCAAAATGGGACAAGATGGTCACGACCGTGGAGCAAAAGTTGTTTCAACAGGTTATGCCGATATTGGATTCGATGTAGATATTGGACCATTATTCCAAACCCCTGCAGAAGCAGCCAAGCAAGCCGTTGAAAACGACGTTCATATTTTAGGTGTTTCGTCGCTTGCGGCCGGACATAAAACACTTATTCCACAAGTAATGGAAGAACTTAAAAAACTAGGTCGCGAAGATATTATGGTTATTGCAGGAGGTGTAATTCCTACACAAGACTACCAATATTTATACGATGCAGGAGTTGTTGGGATTTTTGGTCCCGGAACAGCAATTCCGGTAGGAGCAATTAAAATGCTCGAGGTATTACTCGATAACGAATAATATATAAATTTTAAAAAGCTCCGTAAATTCGGAGCTTTTTTTTATTTATAAATTTATATTAATTATTATTTTCTGTAATTTAGTAAAAAATTTCATCTCTCTAAGCCTAATATTATGATACGTTCTTCTTTCTTTATCGGTTTTATACTTCTTATTACACCAGCAGTTTTCGGTCAAAATTATACTATTGAAAATATGAGCTGGGAGAACGATTTTAAAATCCATCTACAACTCGATAACGATTCTAATTATATTATTGATGTTAAAGAATTACATCACAGCAATACATTCCAAAATAATACAACAAATGCTTACACTTATTATCCTGTAAAACTTAATAAAGAATTCATTAAACATCTTAAAGAAAAAAGTTACGAAAGCACTACCCTACCCGACTCGTTAAATACAACAAGTAATTCGAATAAAACTTTATGGAGCGCTCTTCATAATTCAATTGGAGGAGAATGGATTCATTTTATTAATTGCTTTTTATACTCACTTGAAACTAATTATTTAAACATTACAGCTCCATTAATGAAAAGACCCGCTTCCAGATGGAAACCAAAACCAATAACAGAATCGTATAAACGAACAAGAAAATGGGAATATTATGTTCCTGTTAAGCAATCGGATGCCATAAAAGAATACGAAATAAAAAAAGCCAAAGGAGAACTTGGCAATTTAAAAGATATTCCTGATGAGTTTATTCAACTATTTTTAAATACAAGCAATAAAGAATATAAAAAGATGCAAGAAGAAAATAATACTAAAGATCTTGCAAAAATTGACATGATAAAAGTACTTCTTGGAGCAAATTACCTTGGAAAGACTCAAATAAAATACATTAAAAGCATGGTTTTGAAATCTATTACTAAATATTCGAAAAGCCAATTACCATCGATAATTATTCTCGATAATTTCGACGCTGCTGTAGCAATGAACCTAAACGAAAACGGATATAAAATTGAAAAGATAGTTTTTTCTAAGCAAAATAATCTGGATGACTCTGAAATATCCGATAGAAAAAAAGAAATAGAAAATATTATAAACCATATTAACAGTGTTAATAATAAAATGTTTCAGCAAAAGTTAAAACAACATTATAATTAAAAGTATAATTTTCTACTGATTTACAATAACCTGTGTTTGTCATATCGCACTAGAATAAAAAAATAAAAAATCCGTCAGAGAATAACTCTGACGGATTTTTATATTTTATTTATATTCGATTATACAGCAGCAAATTTTATTGCCGACGAATCCCATTTCGGAGCATTTTCTATTGCAGAAATAATTTCATCGGGAGTATTTACCGAAGTCCATATTTTTTTATGTTCTTCTCTCATAAATTTTTTATCAATCATTTTTTCGAACAATTCGAACAATGAATCATAAAAACCATCGGTATTAAGAAAAACTATTGGTTTAGTAAACAAACCTAAACGTTTTAGTGTAATAACTTCCATTGTTTCTTCAAGAGTTCCGGAACCACCGGGAAGAATAAGCACAGCATCAATATCCTCGATAAGTTTTCGTTTACGCTCGTGCATATCTTTAACAATAATTAAATCAGATATATTTTTATGTCCCCATTCAACATTCATCATAAACTCTGGGATAATCCCAATTATTTTACCTTTCTTCTCTATCACTGTATCGGCTAATGTTCCCATTAGTCCGACAGCACCACCACCATATACTGTTGTTATATTATTATCAACAAATTCGTTTGCAACTTGTTTTGTAATATTGAAATATTTTGTGTCTACTTTCTTACTAGAAGCACAAAAAACACAAACTTTCGAAATCATAAGCCTAAATTTATTTCACACAAAATTAGCTAATTAAATATATAAAAAAAAAGCCTTTCAAAATAGAAAGGCTTTTTGAAAATATCGTATAAATTATTTTATAATTTATTAACTTTTAATGCTAATTCAGATTTTAAATTTGCAGCTTTATTCTTATGAATAACATTATTCTTCGCTAATTTATCTAGCATAGATGCAATTTTTTTAAACATCTCTGTAGCTTCAGCCTTATCAGAAATATCTTTAAACCTTGTTATTGCATTACGAGTTGTTTTAGCAAAATATTTATTTTGCAATCTAACACTATCGCTATGTCTAACTCTTTTCAATGCCGACTTATGATTTGCCATAACTCTTTTCTCTTAAATATTAATAAAAATTGTAGTCCGTAGGAGAATCGAACTCCTATTACCAGGATGAAAACCTGGCGTCCTAACCGTTAGACGAACGGACCATTGTGTTTTTTCAAACTTGCCGTGCAAAAGTAAATGATTTTTTTAATCCTGCAAACTTTTCATGTAAAAAATATTCATTTTTTTTAAAAAAAATAATCCAACAAAATAAAAACCAAACACCCTATTTTATACTCTCTTGTTTTTGTGATATTTAATCACAAAAGTATTATTTTATTTCTGCAAAGATAACATAACATTCTTGCAATTATAAATTTATTGCTTAATAACCTAAGTTCGATGTAAGCTTTATCCACAGTTTCAATTAATTAATAATTTGTTTTGATAATTCGATTAAATTTAAGCCTGCATAATTACCACTACTCATTAAAAGCAGCACAATATTATTTTCGTTTATATTTAACAGAAAATCTTTTAATACATCTTTATCGGTAAATATTTTAAGCGCCATATTTTGAAAAGACTCTTTAACAAAATCTTCCGATAGTAACTCTCTTTTTTTATGTTTCAATGTTTCGGGATTGAAAAAAACAATCGGAATATCTGCATTATCGATAGTAGATTTATATTGACAAAGAAAATCACTATTTAAACTACTAAATGTGTGTAACTCGATACATGCAATAAGCTTCTTTTTAGGATATTGATTTTTAACAGCATCAACAGTAGCTTTTAATTTCGAAGGAGAATGGGCAAAATCGAAGAACACTTTCTTATTATTATTCCCGGCTAACATCTGCAAACGTTTTGCTGCTCCTTCGAATTTACTAATAGCTTCGTAAAAATCGTCATTACTAATTCCCAATTTATTACATACAAGTTTTGCTCCCGAGATATTCTGCAAATTATGATTTCCGAATACAAGCAATGGAATTTTCTTATTTTCGTTTATTAAATATGTCTTATTTTCTATTATTATAGACTTAACAACATTATATGGCACTTTATTTATTTGTGCACTCTTTTTGCCTACAATTTCTTTTAAAACATCATCGCCTTCATAATATATTAAAGTACCATTATCTTCAATCTTATCGATAAAAATATCGAACTGCTTAACATATTCTTCGAAAGTTGGGAATACATTAATATGATCCCAGGCTAACCCCGTAATTAATGCAATATTTGGTTTATATAAATGAAATTTAGGTCGTTTATCTATTGGAGACGAAAGATATTCGTCGCCTTCGAAAATTGCAATTGGCGCATCGTCGCTTAGCTTTACCATTGTCTCGAAACCCTTTAACTGAGCACCAACCATATAATCGAAATTCATATTAAAATATTTCAAAACATGCATTACCATTGATGTGATTGTTGTTTTTCCATGACTTCCACCAATAACAACTCTTTTCTTATCTTTTGTTTGCTCGTACAAATATTCAGGATACGAATATATCTTCAAACCTATTTTTCGTGCTTCAAGTAATTCAGGATTATCTTCCCGAGCGTGCATACCCAAAATTATAGCATCAATATCGCTCGAAATATTTTCTTTATTCCAACCAAAAGTTTTTGGCAATAAATCATACTTTAACAAACGAGTTTTTGATGGCTCAAAAATCTCGTCATCGGAACCGGTAACAAAATATCCTTTTTTATGAAGTGTAATTGCTAAATTATGCATAGCACTTCCACCAATAGCAATAAAATGAATTCTCATATCTTTATTTTACATATATTATTAACACTGCAAATCGATATTTTGCAGCTCTATTTTTCATTTAGGAAGATAAATATCTTATTCCAAAAATAATGTAACTTTGCAAAATATTACAAAATTCAGGCATTAAAATTCTTTATTATGAAATTATATCCTATACATATAACAAATTTCAAGATTGATGGCGGCGCTATGTTTGGCGTTGTACCCAAAGTAATTTGGCAAAGAAAATATCCTGCCGACGAAAACAATTTGTGTACATGGGCTATACGCTCGTTATTAATTAAAACAGAAGACCGAAATATTCTTATCGACACCGGATATGGGAACAAACAAAGTGAGAAATTTTTTAGTTATGTTCATTTGCACGATGGCGACGGTTTAGAAGGTGGCTTATTAAAAAGCGGAACAAAGCTCGACGATATTACCGATGTTGTACTAACTCACTTACATGCCGACCATTGTGGCGGATCGACAAAATACAATGCCGACAAAACAAAATTTGAAGCTGTATTTAAAAATGCCCGCCATTGGATTAGTAAACAACAATGGGATAGCGCTATAGCTCCAAATTTACGAGAAGCCGATGCTTTTTTAGAAGAAAATATTCTCTCTATTCAAGAAACAGGCAAAATAAATTTTATTGAAGAAAACACCGAAATAATACCCGGAGTAGAATTACGATTGTTTAACGGACATACAGCCGGACAAATAGTTCCGTTTATTAAACACAATGATAAAACAATAGTATTTGCTGCCGATCTTATTCCTTCGACAGCTCATATTCCTTTGGTTTATAATATGAGTTACGACTTATTGCCTTTAGTAACTATTAAAGAAAAGCAAGATGTATTAAAAGAAGCTATCGACAAGAATTATATACTCTTTTTTCAACACGATGCTTATAATGAATGTTGCACATTAAAAAATACTCCTAAAGGTATTAGAGAAGATAAGACATTTATTTTGAACGAATATTTGAAATAATTTATTTTTACTAATTAATTTGCTTGTACGAATTTGCAATTTGTGTAATAAAACAAATCTCTTTTTTGTATAATGACTTAAAAACAAAGTCGCGGATTTGTAATCCGCGACAGCATAATTTAGTTATTATTTCATTTTCTCATTCAATCCTTACATATTTTAAAGTATCATTAAATAAATCGCATTTACAGATCATCTACGATGCTGAGTAATGTATTCACTAATGATTCACCTAACTTTATCGAACGCTCAACAGACCAGCCGGCAATTGGGTCTGGGATATTATCATTTTGTTTAAAAGGCATCTCTAAGGTCTGCGAAAGGCAATTAAACTCTTCCCCTAAATTCTTTGAGCAAATCATTAAATTTGCAGTTCCCGGTTCATTTTTAGGATATCCATACTCGTCTTGTATGTCAGCATTAATGGCTTTCCACTTACTCATAAAGCTGTTGGTTAGTTGACTTAAGTTTTGGTCGAAAGAAGGAATGCCTTCTATACCAGAGATAAATACATAAGGAAGTCCTTCATCTCCATGTACATCGAGATTAAAGTCCATACCTATCTCCTTCATCTTTTCTTTTACATAAAAAACTTCCGGACTATTCTCGATACTCGGCTCTGCCCATTCTCTATTGAGGTTTACACCCTTGGCATTTACTCTAAGGTTACCCAAAATACTACCGTCAATATTCATATTAGGAACCAGATACATATTAGCTTTCTTAAGCAAACTAATAGCAGTTGCATCTTCTTCATCTAGTAATCTACTTATAAGTCCGAGCATAAACCATTCGGCCATAGTTTCGCCGGGGTGTTGCCGAGCTATTACCCAAAGTTTTTTCTTGGTATTATCTTCATCACCTATTCTAAGAAAATCAATCGGTCTTCCTTGTAGCGTTTGTCCTATAGATTCTAAAGTACACAATGGAGATTGTTGTGAATTATCGAGCAAGCTCAAGTGTTGCTCATAAGAAAACGGTGCAAAATAGGCAATATAAACCGAATCGAATTCGGGCGTAAAGTCCATACTCAAAACACTACCATCATATTTTGTTGGAATCTGAAACCATATTTCTCTATCGTAAGAAGCTCTGGCCTGATAGTTCTCCCAACCTTCTGGATAGGCAGCATCACCAGCATTGATTATATTCAACTTGCATGCTTGACCTTTAGCACCCTGCATTCTAAAATAAAACCATTGTAAGAAATCAGACTTCGTATCTTTTCTTATTTTAAGTTGTATGTTCTCATGGCTATCTGTATTGATGACTTCAATATTTCCGGCATCAAAAGTGGAAGATATACTTAATTTCATATTTTCAATTTTTAAATCTGTTTAACAATAATAAACTAAAATATAATTCAATTTTAGATTCTTAATCTCATTTTTAATTTCACTAAACTATCAAAACAATATACAACATCAAACATAAATTGATTATTATTTAATTATGTCCAACTAATATACAAGCTTATGTGAATCTTCCGCATAATAAAGATATTTCTTTTTTGTATAATGACTTAAAAACAAGTTACAGGCAATAGCATTGAAAGAATGTTCAACCAATCGAAGTTAAATCCAAATGGCAATACCGATGTGTAAAAAAATGAAAACTATTGTGGAGAAAAGTAATCATTTATTAGATGATGTTAAAGACCGTCAAATAAAATATGGGTTAAAATATTGGAAAGCTATTTATTTGAAGAGTTATCTAAGTCAGTTGAATATTTAAACAACTACAAAAAATATGTTGGTTAAACATTGTCGTAAAGTATATATAGGATGTAAGTAGACTATTTGAGTCTTTGTTCTTCCTTTATAAACTATTTATTTTGATTATGAAATAGCTATGAATTACTCAAAGACCTATGAAAGTACTATCTTTTTAATCAAGAACTAGATACAATACAGGTATTGTTTTGATAAACACTTAATGATTTTGAAAAAATAACTTCATAAAAGTAGTTTTTTCATTTTAATCTGTATATTTGTTATGCAAATTAAACTAAATTATGCAACAAAATATTATTAATTCAATATCTAGCATGTTATCATGCCATTTGGAATTATCATATGGTTAACCTAGAAGGTTTATTTAATATCGAATAGTTTATTGATATTTTTACAGTGCGCAATGTAAAAATATGATACTCTATATTTTTAATAATTACAAAATTTAAGTATTAATTTGAAATTTAAGAAAATGATTGAAAAATTAAGTAAAGAACAAATGTTAAATGTTCAAGGAGGAGTTTCGCGAAAAGACTATTGTGATGGATTAAAGACACTAATTACCGATGCTTATGCAGGGTGGAGTGATGCGCAACGCAATTCTGCGGGCACTGCACTTGAAAAAGAATGTACATCCCAAGGGTATTAATAAGTATTTAAAGGGGAGTTTAAATCTCCCCTTTTCTAAATAATCCAAAATAGCTATCTTAAGAAAATTCCTAGAATAAATACTCAAGGAAAGGTTGGAATAACTGTGAATATATTATAGATAAAGTATTTTAATTGAAATATTATTGGTGAATTTATATGAAATTAAATATGATAATTTAACTTTAAGATGAATTCATAATAATAAAAAAAATATGAAATCCTTCTTTATGTATATTTACAAATGTTGTCTTAAGCTTTTAGCAGTGCTAGGTAATTTTAGTATTATAAATTTATATTTAAAATGAAACAAAATATTTTATTAACACTCGGTTTAATTGTTTGTATAAATGGTTTTTCACAAGAATTATTGGATAGTTCTTACATTAAATGTCATTATGATTTCTCTTATTTATTGAGGTCGAGTGAAAAGGAGGTGAGAGAAGATCTCTTTATATTACAAATAGGAAAAAAAGTATCAAAATGTTACAGTTACTATACTTATCAATGTGATTCAATAATGAGTCTCCCTAATGGTAAAGAGCTTTGGAGCCAGATGTTTACGAAAGCAATGGCAGAAGCTAAGGGTGGACCTGCTGAAAATTTCCCATATCGTCGTTCTAAGGAATTTATATATAAAAATTATGCTAAAAACAGAATGACTGTAGTAAATAGTGTTTTAAGTGATGATTACCTATATAAGGATAGCTTACATGCACAAAAATGGCAAGTTCATAGCGATACTACAAGGATTTTAGGCTATTTATGTCAGAAAGCAAGTTGTTCTTTTCGTGGCAGGGAATATACGGCTTGGTTTACAAATTCCATACCTGTTAGTGAAGGTCCATGGAAATTTATGGGCTTATCAGGTTTGATTGTAAAAGTTTATGATAATGAACAAATTTTTACTTTTACTCTTCGAGGTATTGAACAAATAAAAGAGCCAATTTACTTTTCTGAATCAGTTACTCCTAGTGGTAAATTTATTAAAACGAAGCGTATTAAGTTTCTAACATTAAACAATAAAGTTCTTCATAATCAGCGCTACTATATTAAGGCCGAAACGGGAATGGATATTTTCTCAGATATACAAAAGCCGAATACCAATATTAATTTGCTCGAATTACAGTAAACTATGATCGACGATTACATTAGTTCCTTATTGCAAGTATTTTTAAAAAAGCAAGGTGTTAAAGCAAGAAGAACCGAGATTTCTTTAGTTCATAATTCTGATCCACATTTGCCTTCTGCTTTTTCTATTATTCAAACATTACGTTACTTTAACGTAAAAGCAGTTGCTTATAAAACAGATTTTTCAACACTTCTAGATCAACAGAGCTCATCTTCTATATTGCATTTTAATATTAATGACGGGGTATTTGTTTTGTTGAAAACAATAAATCATGACTTTGTAAAAGTGTTTGATTATCAAAAAAATCAAACTATAAAACTATCTATCAATCAATTTTTACAGGTATGGAGTGGAATAGTTATTAAAAGCAATAATGAATTATCAGTAAAGAAAAGACCTACAACATCTTTGCATTTTTTCATATTTCTAATAATCACAATTTCACTTTTAACCAGATTATTTTTAATTGATAACATTTTATTTCTTGCAACTCTCCTAAATATTGTAGGCATTTATTTATCTGTTAATGCATTGATTATTAAAGAAGGAGGTTCAAATAAATTTATTGTCAATTACTGTAACATCAATAAAGAAAAAAGTTGTAGTTCGATAATAACATCAAATGTTTCTTTATTAGGAATTAATATAAACTTATCAGAATTAAGTGTTTTCTATTTTTCATTCAATTTAATATACTTAATTCTTTTTGGAATAGCAAATAGCCATTTTAATGTTGTATTAATATATGTTGGAGTATCCGGTTTGCCATTTGTTTTAATAGGTTTTTATTATCAATTGTTTAGACTTCGTACTTTTTGTGCTATTTGTTTAAGTATATCTGTTGTTTACTTATTAATTAATGCGCTAATAGTATTCTTTTTAAAAGATAATTTTATAAATGCATTGTCTTACACCCCTGATAATCTGTATCACCTTATTATTTCTTTAGGAATGGCTTTTTTATTTGTGAAAAGTTCTCGGTTTGTATTAAACTACAGAGAAAAATACAAAAAAAATGCCTTAAGTGAGCAATTATTAAAACGTAATCCAGAAATCAGAAATTTAGCTTTTTCAATGGGAAAAAGAATTGAATTAGATAATATATCAATTTGCATAGGAGAATCAAAAGTGAAAATTGAAATAACAAGCGTTTTAAGTCTGCATTGCAAATATTGCAAAGAGGTAGCATTACAAATAATAAATATGGTTTCAAAATTCTCTGAAGATTTAAAGTGGAATATATGTTTGATTAGTAGCAAGCATAAAGATGATTTTAGCGAAACCTTAGAATTGTTATCAATGTGTCAAAAATGGCCAGATAAACAACTTGAAATAATTAAGGATTGGTATACATTGAAAAATATTGAGGATTTAAGAGGGAAGTATTTTGCAAGCACAATTAATAAAGCATTGGAACAAAAATTATTAGATAGTAATAAGGAGATCCAACAAAAAAGAATATCAAAAGTACCATTGACAATACTTAATGGAAAGGAATATTCAAGATTCTACAATTTGCAACAGGATTTAGAACTAATATTAATAGATTTAACAGAAAATTGATACAGTTATAAATATGAGAATCACTTTATTAATTCTAATTATACTTATAGTTCCAAATGATCTAATTGCTCAATTAAGTTTAAAAGGTAGTTTACATGATGAAAGTGGTGTGCCTATTAGTTATGCAAGTGTAACTCTAAAGGAAAATGGAACATCAATAATTAAAACATATGCATTAACTAATGGGCAGGGCAGATTTGATTTGAAAATTGAAGATGATTTAAATCTAAGAAATTACTCAATTAACATTTCCTCAATGGGGTATGAGCAAAAAACCATTGCAATTACTGATATTACTAAAGAATTAAATATAATCCTGAAAACGCAGAATATAAAAATTGATGAAGTAAAAATTAAAGCGCCAAAAGTAAGTCTAAGAGGTGATACAATTTCATATACTGTGATTCAGTTTGCGAATGAAAAAGACCGTTCAATAGGAGATGTTTTAGAAAAAATACCGGGAATTGAAGTATCAAAAAAAGGCTCAATTAAATACCAAGGTAAGCCAATTAATAAATTTTATATCGAGGGTATGGATATGCTTGAGGAGAAATATGGAATTGCAACTACAAATATTGCTTACGAAGATGTTGCAAGTGTACAAGTATATGAAAACCATCAACCAATTAGGGTTTTAAATGGAGTTGTTTCGTCTGATAATGCGGCCATAAACTTAAAAATTAATAAAGCCTCCAAATCGGTTTGGATTGGAAAAGCCGCATTAGGTATTGGATTTAGCCCTGTTTTATGGGATGGTTCATTGGCGTTTATGCGATTTGGGACCAAGTCACAAAGTATAAATACCCTTAAATCTAATAATGCAGGTGTAGATATTACATCGGAGCTAAAATCCTTAAATATTGAATCTTATACAAAAGACCGCTTTATACCAACTACTGGATATTTCAACTTCTCTTCTAACAATACTGGAATTAATAAAGAAAGAACTTCCTTTAATAATACTCACTCATTTTCAACTTCCGAATTATGGAAGTTGAGCGAGAATTGTGATATAAAAGCACAGGTGCTTTATGGATACAACGATTTAACTTTCATTAATGATAAGCAAATAGATTATTTCACTAATTCGGATACAATTAATATTGATGAAAAGGAAAACTTTGGTAGCATAGCTAACCTTATAGATACAAAACTGACCTTTACTTTAAATTCCGATAGTTTATATATTAAAAATAAATCGTTAGTTGAACTAGAATGGAACAGTATATCAAGTGAAATATTTGGTACTAATTCAACGAATCAAACATTAGAATTACCTCGGAGCATAATTAAAAACAATTTTGAGGTATTAAAGCGTAATAATAAACGTGTATTAGGTCTAAGTATAAATACAAATTATATAAATTTCAACCATAGTCTTAATGCAATTAACGACAGTATTGAAAATAGGCAAATTGTTGCCTTAAGAGAATTCCATAATAGAATTGAGTCGAACTTTAGCCTGTCTGCTGGAGTACTTAGTTTTTCGCTAAAAGGAGGTGCAAATGTTTATTCTCGAAATCTAAATACTTTAATCAACGGCTCCCTTTCGGAAAATGGGAGCTTTAAAAATGACTCATCTGAATTCAAGTATCTGGAATTGTATGCTTCTCCCCAATTGGAAGCGAAATTTAAAGGACTACAATTGAAATTCTGGATACCTTTTTCTTATTATTATTATAGTTTAAATGCTAAATATATCAATAATTTAGTTAGTGAAAGAAAAAAACTTATATCACCCAATTTAGCTATTACATATTATTTAACACCAAGAATATATTTAAGACTTCAGAGCGGCTTACAAAAACTACCACTATCTTATAAGAATCTTTTTTACGGGAATATATTAACTGATTATAGAAACATTAAAGCTGGTTATACTGACTTTGTTTACGATGATATTAAATATTTAGGTTTGAGTTTCAATTTTAAAAATCCACTTTCAATGTTATATTTCAACTCCAGCTTTTATTTTACAAATTATAATTCAGATGTAACTAACATGCGGAATTTTATGGGAGTCTATATGCTCAATACCTATAAACAAGCATTAAGCATGAATAACTTATATATTGGTAGTGCACGTATAAGTAAAGGAATTGATGCGTTTAATACGTTGCAGTCTCTTGAAGCCACATATTCAAAAAATAATTCTGAAATATTTCAAGATGACATAAAATATTATTATGAGATGCAGAGTTTTAATATATCTTATGAAGTATCAATGGAATTTGGGAAAGTGCTTGATATCGATTACGAGTTTGATTACACTCTACATAATCAAAGTGCAGAAGAATTATCCATAACTTATAGTTATTTCAGCACTAAACATGATTTATCTATTTATATTAATCCAAATAACTCTTTCAATTTCTTTATAAATGCTGAGTACTATGGTAACTCGCTTAATGATAGATCCAGAGACAAACTTTATTTATTTGATATTGGTTGTATTTCAAATAAAAATAAACGCTGGCAGTTAGAATTAAAATTGATGAATATTTTTGATGAACAGTATTATGCATTTAATCAGTCCGATGCCTTAACAAATTCAACAATTCGTTATTATTTGCGTCCTCGCCAGGTGCGAATTAAATGTATATTTAATATCTAATGTTCATAAAAATATGGTGAGTATATTTCGAAAAATAGTATTCTACGGAGAATGAGAAAAATGCAACAGTAGCTACAGCCTGTAACAGCGGGTCAAATTCAAGCGGGGTTGTATTGTTTCTTTGGCAAATAATATTAACTTTAACTTTATAAACGGTTTGACAGTGAGTCAAGGGGAAAACCCCGCCAGAACTTACCCGCAGACCGTTACGGATTATCCTATTCCAAGAAAATTTGAGATAGTTTCTAAAACTTTATATGCGGGGGCATTTATAAAACACTCCTTACATTTACTAAACATTATTAAACAATCGCTAAAATCGGTAAGCATATGAAAAAGTAAACCAATACCTATTATATTAAATGGCTTACGAAGAAAAAGCAAAAATAGATAAGCAGCTATTGCATAATACGAATGTAAGGGATGAAAACCTATGCTACATCTATTTACCTGAAAAATTGGAGTTGCTAAAAGATGATCTAAATCTACAAGCATAGTTGCAAGTAATATTAAATATACTTTTTTCCAATCTTTTCTGAAAAATATAAAAGCTATAAAAAATGGAAATACAAGATGTAAAAAATAATGCACAAATATTTGCATAAAATATTCTATTTATAGAAAACAAAGTATTGAAAAAATACTTAGTTTTCGACATATTATCTCTTATGTTCTATTTTCCGAAATTACTGATAAGAGTTTAAATATGGGATATTTGACATTAATACATAAATCATTTTCAGATTGCAATATAATTTTATAAATTATTATCACAATTAGCACAATCTGCCAAATACCTCATATTTTATTTTAGAGCAAGTAATTTAAAAAATATACCTTATAGATAAGGCTCCTCCATCACCCCAAAAACCACTATAACCAATAATATTCATTGCAGGTTTCCAATCGATGGATAAATTTATTGGTATTTCTTTAAAATTATATTCTAATCCAAGAATTCCATCAATTCCAATTACTGTATAATCATCATTGTCATTAACCCAATCTACATCATTACCATTCCAAAATCCGACATGACCTCCAACACCATAATACCAATTCAAACGTTCAGTATCAAATGCTTGTTTATGGATTTCATATAATCCGGTAATATTAAATCCTTTCCATCTACTTGATAAAATACCTTCGATTGCAGTTTTCTCGCCTAAAAAGTGTTTTATTGTCAATCCATTTGCCAATCCGCCTCTTAAACCAATACCTGTGTTATAATCTTGAGCATTACTAAATGTAACAAAGCATATCATAATAATTGCGGTCATCAAAATTCTTCTCATAATATTTTCTTCTTTTTTAAATTTTAAAATATATATTAAATATACTGATTTTTTTATTAGCTCTTACAGTAAGTATATTAAAAGTAGGCGAATACCGAGCAATTCATTTCATAATAAATCATCATACCATAAATCTATTTGGTAAAGTGATGAAATATCTATGGGTGTATCAAGTGGCAATCCCATTAACCCGGTACTACTTGTTAATCTTTAACTAGAATAAAACTGTCCTTGGTCAATTGAAAGGTGTACCATTACATCTGCTAACATACTATTAGGAGTAATAGGCGTTCCATCTGATAATGTATAATCAATAGAAATAGATGTAAGCTTTCCATCACTATTTGTATGTAAAGCAGGAATAACAATTTGTTTTTTACTACAAATTATAAGCTAAAAAGTGTAAATTTATGTCCCTTTAACTTTGTAAACTATGTCCCTTTATCGTACCAACTATTCGTTAAGGCACATGCTTTACACTAAATTAGTGCTTAGTTTTTCTAGAAAACAATTAATCTTTTTTAGCTTTCTTTAGTCTCTTTTCTGCTTTTTTTTCTTTTGGAGTTTTAGCAGCTTCTTTTTTTACGTTTTTCTTTGCGTCTTTACCTTTTCCCATGATATTATCTTTTAAATGTTTGTTTTTAGTTTGTCTATTTTAGCAACGTGATATTAATTAAAATGTGAAATCTCATTCTTAATGGTGCCCAACGGTCCGCGGGTTTAAAGCTATGCGGGTTTTTCGCCCTGTTTCAGTATTACCCGTTGAACAACTTTACTAAGATAAACTTTGTCAGCAAACTACCAAAGCCCTACTTATTTTTGACCCTGTTAGGCATTGTAAACTCACGTAAATTTTAATTTTTTAGGATCTTGTCTTATATCGTAAAATCTCAATATTTCAATCCGTTTCTCAACTTCTTTATAAAACAAAATATTCTGTTTTGTCACTACACACTTTCTTACTTAAAGATTTCTATTGATAATTGGATATTGATTTGGAACTTTTGCTATCTGATTAGTTGCAATATCAATTTTATTGAGAAAACGAACTATTACTCTTTGATTCCAATTTTCAGAAAGATATTCAAAGATATTTCCTAAGTCTTTTTCAGCTAATGGAGACCAAACAATTTCTCTATGCATTGTACTTATTCTTGTATTTATTCATTACATTTTTATGAGAAATTCCTTGATTATCTTCAAGTTGCTCAACACTATCTATTATACCTTTTTGTTGCTCAACAGTCAAATTATTCCATTCATCTAAATCGTCCTTACTATTAATGTAGTTTAATAGAACTCCATAAGCTTCTTCTAACTTGTGTTTATCAAGACCGTCAATCTGTCTAAAAAATTTCAATTTCAATTCTGCTATATTCATAATTCAACCTATTTTTCTCAAAGATAAAGTAAACCTTAAATATTAACAATTAAATTGTCTAAATGTTGCTTCAGCGAGCTTATTATGCCAACTAAAATATAAAGTTACCACGAATTAATATTTTCCAAAGCTTTTAAAATTGTTATACTAAAACATACAATAATGCTTTGTTAATTAAACTATTAACAATCTTTCTAAAGCCAATCTAATAATCTTTGCTCTCCTTTAAGAGCTCTAATTTCTGTAACATCCTGACTTACTTCTATAACTCCTTTATATTCGTTTTTATCATTTCTAAGAGCAAAATATTGGATTAGAATAAATTTACCTTTCAACTCTAGCCAAAACTTTGCATTATCTTTTTCTCCGTTTTTAAAGGCAGCTACAATTTTCTCAACAATATGCACACTCTCGGGTGGATGACAATTTTGAACTGCACGTCCGATTATCGCAGGTGAACGTGGAAAAAATCGTTCTTTAGGTCTTGAGAAAAATTTCACTCTGTCGTTTTCATCAACAAATGTAATATCTACCGGCAAATTATTTAACAATAGCAATATTTGGTCAAGACTGAGTTCTCCTGTTTCTGATTTTAATTTTAAATCGCCATCAATTTCTGAAATCTCTGTTTGTTTTTTAAAGTTCTGCTCTTTTATGTTTTTAGGTTTAGCCGGCTCTTCTATAAATGGGAAAGGATATTCGAAACTTTGATTATGCATTTCACTCCATTCCTTATCTGTAACAGTCTCGGAAGCAACAGGATATATTATCAAGTCTTCTTTTTGTATCATTCCAAATACCAATGAATAATAAGCTCCAATCTCCTTATTAAGACCTTCCCATGATGATGTATCTGATTTAAGAGTAAT
>Ga0190304_1000080_pt1 | contig 42020 bp, 55 predicted proteins | sample 48700712_MG_FD_161670 | JGI IMG/M metagenome (GOLD analysis project Ga0190304, IMG submission 161670) | Hydrothermal vent sediment bacterial communities from Southern Trench, Guaymas Basin, Mexico - 4870-07-1--2_MG | ecosystem: Environmental > Aquatic > Marine > Hydrothermal vents > Sediment ...
CTTGCACAATATTATTTAGCCAAGGCTGGTATTTTGGCTGTTCGTAGGGTTAAGAAGAGTGATATGGAGAAGCTTGCTAGGGCTACTGGGGCTCGTATAATTACTAAGATAGAGGATCTTTCTAGTGAGGTTCTCGGTAGCGCTGAGCTAGTCGAGGAGAGGAAGGTTGCAGATGAAAAAATGGTATTCGTAGAAGGATGCCCCAACCCCAAAGCAGTAACGATATTACTTCGAGGTGGAGCTGAACATGTTGTTGATGAAGCAGAAAGAGCGATACATGATGCTCTTAGTGTTGTAAGGAATGTTATTAGAGAGCCTAAAATAGTTGCTGGTGGTGGAGCAGTAGAGATAGAGGTTGCTCTAAAATTAAAGGAATTTGCTAAGACATTACCGAGTAAGGAACAATTAGCTGTTATTAAATATGCTGAGGCTGTTGAAAGTATTCCAGAAATATTGGCACAGAATGCTGGATTAGAACCAGTGGATATAATAGCTGAGTTGAGAAAAAGACATAGTGAAGCAGAGAAATGGGCAGGTATAAACGTGTATTCTGGTAAGATTGAGAATACAATGGATGTAGGTGTAATAGAGCCGGCAAGCGTCAAAAAGCAGGTATTTAAATCAGCTACCGAGGCAGCTATAATGATACTTAGAATCGATGACATAATAGCTGCAGCGCCACCAAAGGAAAAGAAAGGAGGAGAAGGCGGAGGAATGCCTGGAGCTGGTGGAATGCCAGGCTACTAAAAAACTATTTTTCTTATACAAATATTGATATTAATCTTTAAATACAATTATTTTATTTTTTGCATATGAATGTTTTAGATGATGAGTTTACTGTCAAGATAGGACCTCCTTGGTTAACTAAATATGAGAAAGCTAGAATAATTGGTGTTAGGGCTCTTCAGATTTCGCTTGGTGCTCCTTCTTTGATTCCGCTAGAGGAGGTAAAGGATAAAGATCCTATAAATATAGCTATTAGAGAATTAGAACTTAAGATATTACCAATTATAATACGACGTTGGAAACCCAATGGAAAATATCAGGACATTCCGCTAAAATATCTTAAATACTAAAGTTTTATTCTTCTTGTCTTACGGATATTTTTTTATCATTTAGTTCTATTTCTATTATTTCGCCAATTGTAGGTTTGTTGAGTATTTTATCCCATTCATCTTCTGTTAGGTAAAGAGTTAAACGCGGTATTCGTACTTTTCCCTGTGTACCAAACATGGGCATAGATTTTAATACTTGAGAAACTATAGGCATTATTTCTCGAGCTATATCGTCTCTTCCTCCTTTTTGTATCATAACTGTTCCAGGTGTTTCTCGTTCTTCTGTTAGATCCAGTTTGATCATTTTTTCGCCCCAGGGGTTGTCTATGATGGAGATATTACTTACAACGGCTTTTATTATGATTTTACTAACCATATAGATTCCCTTTTAACTATAATAAATGTAAGATTTAAAGACTTAGTTTTCTCATCCATGAATATAGATAAATTAATAATAAAATAGATATCACTATTTTATTTGGGGGTGATATTATGAGCGAGTTTGATGAATGGTATAGAAGGACAAAAAGGTTCTTTGATGAAATTGATAAGTTATTTGAAAGAATGTTTAAAGAATCATTTTTCCTAGAAGAAGAGAAGCCACTTGAAAAAAGGTCTAAAAGAAAGGTTTACGGTCCCTATTACTATGGTTTCTCCGTAACAGTAGGTCCTGATGGTATTCCACGGGTCAAGGAGTGGGGTAATATTAAACCGGGCTATATTCAGCCAGTGTTCCGAGAGGCTATTGAACCATTTACTGATGTAATAGAAGAAGAAGACAAAATAAGAATTATAATGGATATTCCTGGCGTTGAAAAAGATGATATAAATATTGAGGCTACCGAGAACGAAGTAAAGGTTTCTGCAGAAAGAGATGATAGGAAATATTATAAAGTGGTTTCTTTGCCCGATGCTGTTAAACCAGAGTCTGCCAAAGCAAGCTATAAGAATGGAGTACTTACTATTATTTTTGAAAAGGTTAAGAAGAGTAAAGGTGGTAAAGGGGTAAAAATTAAAATTGAATAGGAAATATTTTTATAATTATTTAAGATAACTATAGATCTAAATTATAAAAACTATGCGATAAACTTATAAGATTTAATTTATATTTAACCAAGCATAAGATGCAAAAAAGGGTGTAGTATCGGAATGAGCACAGAAGGTACAATATTGATAGGAAACAAAAATGTAATGAACTATGTTTTGGCAACTGTTATACAATTTAATCAAGGTGCACAAAAAGTTCTTTTAAAGGCTAGAGGTAGAGCAATATCTAAAGCAGTAGATACAGCTGAAATAGTAAGAACTAGATTTTTGCCAGATCAAGTAGATATTTCTACTGTAAAAATTGGTAGTGAAAAAGTCGGTGAACCAGGAAAAGAGAGAACAGTGTCTACTATTGAGATAGTTCTTGAGAGAAAGGAATAGAATAATTTTCTAGAGAATTTTTTCCTTTATTTTTATTTATAATTCAATCACTCCAGTATTTGTATACTAGTAGCCATAGAAGAACTATACTAAAGATGCTGAGGAACAACGATATTCCTACTATTTGTATATTTATCTCAATTATGGTACTTGTAGCTATTCCGAGAAAATAAATATCTGATAAGAATGATATAATTGCATAGCTGGAGATTATCCTAAGAACTTTGAATTTTTTTCCTATTGTGGTATTTTTAAATAAAAATATGAGTGTTATGATAGAAGAGAATAATATTATTGAATTTAGAAGTATAAGTTCTGATATCATTTTTCTTCATCGTTTTTGACATCTAAAAATATTGGTTCCTTATCTAATTCTATTATAGGTATATGAATCCATCCGGGTCGGCTAGATTTTGATGGCTTTACGATTTCTCCAGTATCATCGACTTTCACTAAAAGATATGTTCCTTCTATAGGTTTATCGAGTGAAATATAATAAAACATCGGTATTCCATAATACTTATAGTAATCACGAAAGATCATTAATATTCCATAAATATTTTTTCCAGATTTTTTATAATGGATTATATAGCTTGTTTGTCCTGTTGAAATTAATGAGTATGCAAACCTACCTAAATCTTTTAAATTCTTTAGCTTAATGTTTATAACTTTTTCGTCTAACATTTTATTCACCTTTTATTGTAACTATGTCTCCTTTTTTCAAAAATTTAAGATTTTCTAGCCCCTCTGTTATTTCTCCAACTAATGTTGCTTTATATCTATATATACGTTGGGGCGCTAAGGAAATGGAAAGACTATTTAGATAGTGTATTATTAGGATTTGACCCTTGGATATTTTTTCTATGTATTTTTCGGGTTTAAATTTAATATTAAATGGGAGATAAATTAGATCTCTTCCAATATAATAAACTCTTGTTTTTAAAGGTAATGAATTGGTTATTTTTTCATAATTGAATGGGGTCCAACTTCTGTAAATTTTGCCTTTTACTATCTTATTATTTGGTAAGGATATAGCAATATTAAAGGCGGCGGTCATTTATATTCACTTAGATTTATTGTTTCATATAATATAGTTTTTTAGATATTTTATCGTTATCATATTATAGTGTTTTTATAATATTTAGGATTATTTAAATGGGGGATATTGTATGTCACTGGCAGGATATAAGTCGCCTGAGGAGGCATTAAAAAAGTTATCTAAGCGGAAAAAGGAGATCGAAATGGAGTTTGAGTTTTTACATAAAAAATTAGAGAAAGGAGAAATTGACAAAAATGTTTTTGATGAAAGAAAAAAGAAGTTAGAGAAGGAATTTATAGAAATTATGGATAGATTAGCTCAATTAAAATATATTACGGGAAGTGGGGGATGGTGAGCATTGTCGATGGATGCTTATAAAAGGAAATATGCTTATGGAGAGGATTATGGAACTAGTTACTTTAAATTTGGGCCATTAGCTGAGAAGCCTGAAATAATTGAAAATAGAGGAATATTTGTTTCTGATGGCGAATCAATAATTTTTAAAATATTTGGAGTGTCTAGAAACATTATTGTTGGACCGGAGGTTTCTCTATATTTAGGATCAAGGAGCGATATAGCAAGATATCTTATATATCCGATGAAGGATGGTAGAGTGGAAAGGAACGATGAAAAAGCCTGGAAGATTATATATGAGTTAACTCGATATGGTTTTGAAAAATTTAAGCCGGACGATAGAGATTTTGATGGATTTTATGTAACTGCAGCTCTTTCAGCAATAGCGCCAGATTATATGTATGAAAAAATATTTGAGATTCATTCAAGGATCGATAGTGAGCTAAATGTTGTTAAGGCTGTTACTATAATACCTCAGCCCTTAGCTGTGGCTATTGCCCAGAAAACTGTGACATGTGTGGTTGTTGAATCTGGTCATGGAAATACGCAGATTACACCTATTTCTATGTATCCGATTAGGAATGCTATTGTTACATTGAATCGTGGAGGTGCTGAAGCAGATGCTGTTGCAGCAGAGATACTTAGGGATCTAGGATATGAAGATAGGGCTCGCGAAGAAAAATTTGTTAGGACGTTTAAAGAAAAAGTGGGTTTGATACCTTTAGACTTAGATGAGGCTATTAGAAAGGCTAAAGAAGAACCTAAAAGATTTTATGTTAAATATCGTGTTCCAGGTACTAGAATTGAGATAGATATGGGAGATAAATCTTGGATGCGTTTTCTCATAGGGGAGATTATTTTTAATCCTGAACACGAGATATTTGAAAGTTATTATAATAGAGGAATGTCAAGACCAAGTGATACTGTTGTAGGTGGGGAAAGAATTAGAGGAACTTTGCCTTTAGGGGAAGCAATAGAAAAATCTGTGAACTATACTCCTGTAGAACTAGCTCCATCACTGTTTAAGAAAATAATACTTAGCGGAGGCAATTTTTCATGGCAAGTACCGCAAGGTCTTAGAGATGTAGCAGTAGATGCCGCTACAAAGGTTAGAAAACAACTGAGAGATATGGGAATAGAAGCTAATGTTGAGTTAGCTAAAGATCCAGTGTATTCAGTATGGAAGGGCACTATAGTCTATAGTATAGCGGTTCCCGACGATTATCTATGGGACTGGAAGAAGAAGGAGGGATGGTATAAGAGAGGAAAACACTACTAAAAATATATAATTCTGTTTCATATAGTTGTTGGAAAAATGTTGTCTCGTAGTGAGTTTTTATCTCTGATTGAGAAATATTTTGAGAGTAGAGGATATGTTACTTTTTTATCTGAAGAGTATAAGGATTTATTAAATAATTTTTTTGACCTTATGTTTCGTGGAAAGAATAATGAGATAATAGCTATTAAAATAGTTGAACAAAAAGAGTTTTCTCTAAAGATGAAAGAAGAAATAGAAAAGATTATAGTTCGTATTTTGTCAATTGTTAGTAACATTGATATAAATAAAGTTTATATAGTGGCTGTAAATCCAAGGTTTACATCTCTACCGAATATAGATATTTTTAAAGAGTCGGGAATAGGTTTAATCACTATTGGACCTAATAACCAAATAATAGAAAGAATACCTGCTAAGATGAGAGAATATAGGAATATGGTTGGAAAGAGTATAGAGAAAGACATCTATTTTTTAGTTAAAGATCTTCGTACTAAGGTATATTTGCTTGAGGAAAGGATGTCTAAATATGAAGAAAGATTAAATAATCTTTTGAGACGTATAGAATTTATTGAGAATAAAGTTTCATATATTTCCACTAAAGAGGTATCAGCTATATCTGACGTTGAGGAAAAGAAAAAAGTTATGAAGGATTCTTTTGATTTTTTAAGAGATAATCCATGGTTAAATGTTCTTAGTAAGAGGAAAAAAAGTACTTAACTAAGAATATATTCTTAGTTATATGCTGGATTTGTTAGGATTGCGACATAATGGTATTTGTGGTAGATGAATAATGGAGAATGATGATTTTTCCGAGAGTATGTTGATAAGTAAACATTTGATTAATAGACTAAAAGATATGCTACAAAATGCTTTAAAGGAAGATGAAAAGAGTTTAGAGATTGCACTTGTTATTCTTGAAACATATGTCAGGGATGGATCCACGGGAGTAAAAAATCTTATAAATAAACTAATAGAGGAGGAGATCAGTGATAAAGATTAATAGTATAGAGGTTGAAGGGTTTAGGGCTTTTAGGGATAAGATTTCATTAGATTTGGATAAATGTTTAATAGTTTTTGCTGGAGATATTGGGTCTGGTAAGACTTCTTTGTTAATGGCTATTGAATTTGCTCTATTTGGTACAACCAGAGAAATAAAAAGAAAGATTCTTAAAAAGGAGGATTTAATCAATGATTTTTGTGATACAGCATATGTTGTCTTACTTCTAGATAATGAGGGTAAAAAAGTTAGGATTGAGAGATTATTAACTAGAGGAAAGAGGACAAAAACCAGAGTTGTATATGAGAAAGGTGAATTGTTTGATGAGTTAGCTAATGAATATTTGAGCAATCTTTTAGATATATCTCTTGATGAGTTCTCGAAACAAATTGCAGTTACTCACTTTGATTTACAAGATTTAATTTATGGTTCTCCAGCCAGTAGAAGTGTCACGATCGATAGGTTATTGGGTATTGATGTTGTAGAAAGGATATTTCGTTCTATACAGCTTGGAAATATTGAAAAATATGAAAGGGAGTTTTATGATAAGATTAGGAACATAAAATATAGGTTATCTATTGTTAATAAAGAATTAATATCTGAAGAAGAGGCTAAGTCTCTCGTAATTGAGCTTGATAAGTTACGTGAAGAAAAAGAAAGATTGAAGAAGATGCTTGAAGAGTTAGGAAAGGAATATGAAGATTTAAAGGATAAAGAAAAGAGATATAGAGAACTTAAAGATAGCGAGACAAGATTACTTTCAATTATTGATCATTACAAGCAAATGTTAAAAAATATGGGTCAAATGGATGTATCATATGTTATATATGAGAGAATCAGGCATGGTTTGATTAAAGCTTTAGAAGAATTATTTTTGGAGAAAGATAAGGATGAAATAGCTAATTATGTTTTAGATAAAGGTAAAATTGGTATTTTTCTAAAACTATGTAAAAAAAAGATAGATATAATTGATAATGAAAGAGAAAAGTTGGTAAAAGAGATTAATGAACTCGCTGCTGAAAAAGAGTATAAGTTCCGGAGAATAAGGGATCTTGAGAGAGAACTTGGTAGGCTTAGTTTATTGAGTGAGGAGTTTGAAAGTTATAATGAGAGGCTTAATGAATTAATAGATAAATATGGAGATGAGGATGATCTAAGACGAAAAATAAATGAATTAAATATCGAGATTGAGAAAGAGAAAGCTAGGATGGCTGAAGTAAAATGTATTTTGATGCTTCAAAAAAGAATATTGGAACAACAAAATAATGCTGAAGTAAGTTGTCCTGTTTGTGGCTGTTCTAATGTCTTAAAAGATGATATAAGAAAATTATATGAAAGTTATATTGGAAAGTATTCTGTGTCTTTTGAAGAGAATATCGAGGAATTACAACGTGAAAGAGATAAGTTGGAGGAAGTACTTAGAGAAATTAAGTTATTAAAAGAGAAAGTAGTAATGGGTAGTGAAGCAAAGGTTAGATTTGAGAAGTTGGAACAGAGTTATAGTGATTTATCTAATGAGCTTAGAGAACTTGAAGAAAATATAGAGATGCTTGAAGGAAAGATTGAGAAGATTACAATTCTTTTAAGGAATATTAATAAATTGGTTACAAGAGCAGAATCTATCCAGAAGGTTGAGGATATTAGAGATAAGGTTAGTGAGTATGAGAAAAAATTGGATAGAATAAGAGGTGAGCTTTTAAGTCTAGGTTTTGATGGAAAGTATTATAGAAATATATATGAGAAATACATGGAGACAAAATCTAATATAGATACTATAAGAATGAAGATTGAGATGCTTGAAGAAAAGCTATCCGAGTATAGGGAAAGCATGTTTCTTAAAAAGGAATTGGAGAAGGAATTGAATTCTCTAGTACTTAAACATACGAAAATAATAGATTTTAAAAGAAGGCTTACTAATATAAGGAATATTTTTAGGTTTTTGCAGATTGAATTAAGAAAGAAGATGTTAGAAAGAATTAATAGGTCGATGAATGAAATTTTTAGAAAGATTTATATTTTTGATGATTATGATGCGATTGAATTGAGATTGAAGACTACTGAAAGTGCACCTTATAGAAGAAGTCTATATGAGATTTATGCGCATAGGAAAAGAGATGATAACTGGGTTTTGGTGTCTAACAGGATGAGTGATGGGCAAAAAATAATAGTTGCTTTATGTTTAGTGGTAGCTTTATCTAAGCTATATAATCATAATATAGGTTTTCTAATATTAGATGAGCCTGTACCCAATGTTGATAACAATACTCGGAGTATAGTTTATAATGTTTTGAGCAAGGAACTAAACATCGGTCAAATTATAATGGCGACGCAGCATATTGAGGGGTTTAAGGATATTGGTGAAGGTAGAGTATTTATATTCAGGAAGAAAGAAGATAGTATAGCTGTGGAGGAAGACTAATTATATTTATTTAAGATTTTTAATATTACTATTGAGAACTTTGTTCGATGACTTAGGTCTGGAGCACTGAGGATGATGAAATTGAAGAAAATATCTGTTAGAATACCTTATGAACTCTATAGTAGAATTATGTTTCTTGTTGAAAAGGGATATTTTTCGTCTGTTTCAGAGCTTGTTAGAGAGGCGATTATAGAGTATTTAAGGGAGGAATTACCAGCTCTAAAAGAATTATCTCGTTAAATAATTATGAGAGATTTTTTATAAATAAAGTATTTTATGATGATAAATCATTTATTTCTGGTATTGTCAGTTTAGATATAATTATTTAATGGTAATTAAAATGAGTGAAAATGTAAGAGAAAAAGAAAGAGTTGAGGGTAGTCAGGAGCGCCTCTCTGAAGAAATGGAGTTAGTAAAGACTGGTATAAAGGGATTGGATAGTATTATCGGTGGATTAATACGGGGCAGAACTTATCTTGTTGCTGGAGAAACTGGTACTGGTAAAACTCTTTTTGCTTTAAACTTTTTGGTTTATGGTGCTTTAAACAATGAGCCAGGGATTTATCTTCTGGTGGATGAGGATTATGAAGATTTTATTAGGGGGGCTAGGGCTTTCGGATGGGATCTTGAATATCTTATTGATCAAAATAAGCTTTCAATTCTAACATTATTACCAGATTTTGTTGAGAGAATGAGAAATAAATCCCTGGACTCCATTGTTAAATCGATTGTTTATAATTTGGCTAGCGAGGCTAGAAGGATTAATGCTGTTAGGCTTGTAATAGATCCTGTTGCACCTTTGGTATTGAGTGAGAATGAATTGGGAAAGATGCGTGAATATATCAGGAGTCTTATAATTAATCTTGAGAAACAGATAGGAACTACAAATATTGTTACATCTGAAATACCCACGGGAAGTAATAAGTTAAGCAGATATGACATAGAAGAATTTCTTGCTGCGGGTGTTTTTGTTTTGCGTTTGGAAAGACTAGGAAATAAATATGTGAGAACTATTCTTATTAGAAAAATGAGATGGAGACCTGTTCATCCCGAACTATATACTTTTTCTATAGCGTCTGGTAGGGGCATAATACTAGGTAAAAAACTTTAATGTTTTATCATATAAATCTAAGATTTTAGGGATGGGTTCCTTAATCTAGATAGGTGAGGGTATGAGAATATTTCCTTTGATAGAGAATCCTCTTGAAAATGTAGTTAGTTATAGCCCGCCGGAAACAGGTATATATTTAGGTAGTCCAAGTATCGCTGTTCTTCCAGATGAAAAATAATAGTTTCTCATGATTTTTTTGGCCCTAATAGTCCGAGGAATAGTTTCGGTATGCCAGACACTTCTCAAATATTTGTTTCATCTGATGGAGGGAAAATATGGGAAAGAGTTGCAAGGATTAAAGGGGCTTTTTGGTCATCTCTTTTTATTATGACGATGCTTTATATCTTCTAGGAGTATCTGCAAAATACGGAAGTATAGTTATAAGAAGATCTTTAGATAATGGAAAAACATGGAGTGAGCCGCTAGATGAAGATAGCGGTTTACTTTTTAAGGGTGGAGATGATAATATTCCCCCTAATTATCATTGTGCTCCTGTACCAATTGTTGAGTATAAGGGTAGATTATGGAGAGCATTTGAGGATAATGTTTTAGGTAGTTGGCCTGATGGTTTTTATGCATTGGTTATTTCAGCTGATATAGATAAAGATCTTCTTAAGTCATCGTTTTGGGCAATGACAAATAAATTGGCTTATGATTTTGATAGAGATCCTCCTGAATTTGGAAGATTAAAGGATATAGACAGTACTAAACCTGGATGGCTTGAAGGAAATATTGTTGTGAGAAAAAATGGTGCATTGTATAATTTTATGCGTGTGAATTCAGTTCCAATAGCGAATAAAGTAGCTATTCTAGAAATCTTTTCAGATAATATAAAACTAGATTATTATCATGAAAAAGAGTTCATAGATTTTCCGGGTGGGATGAGTAAGTTTACAATAAGGTATGACCCTGTATCAAAAAGATATTTAACTTTATCTAATCTTGTGATAAATAAGAAGAATCCTTGGCAGAGAAATTTACTAGTTTTAGCGTCTTCTAATGATTTATTTAGTTGGCAAGTGCATAAAGTTTTAATGTATAAAGAGGAAAACATAGATTTTATAAATAGGCTTTCAAAGATAGGATTCCAATATGTTGATTGGCTTATTAATGGCGATGATATATTTTTTGTTGTTCGTACGGCTTATAATGGTGCTCATAATTTTCATGATTCAAATTATATAACTTTCCACAAGTTGGCTAACTTTAGAGAGTATTTATATGATACAATTTTCAAGGACTGGAGCAGCCTTTTTAAGGTATAAAACATGATGTTATTTCTCTGATATTGTTTTTGGATTTTTAATTGATAACTTATAATGTTTTCCTCTTATCTCTTTATCTCATATATTGTTTCACCGTTTAGCAATCCTTTTTCTGTTCTCTCTGCTACTTTACTAACAAATATTATAGCAGTACCTGTAATAGTCATAATAAGTCATCTGATAGCAATATTAACATACAGAAGAGGATTTAATCCAGACAACTTCGTTATTCCAATAGAAGCATCATTATCAGATTCCATAACCTCACTAGCATTATACTTCTCACTAAAAACCTTGGGTTTCAAATAGAATAACTGTTTCTAAATTATTAAACTATTAAAAAATTACAAAGAAAACGGATTTTTCTAAAATAATACCACTCCTCTAATTCTTACAATCCAACTACATTTTGTTAGTAAATTTTAACTAATATACTAAAGGCTTATATTAAGTAATTAAGCTATTTTAGGCTACAATTATTTTATACTAATAGATAAACAATTATTGATGATATAAGTCCAATGAGACCTATGAATGTCACTATGTATTTAAGTCCTATTGCCATCCATAAGAAGATTCCTATTAATAGACTAATTATGAAAAATAAACTACTCTATAAGTTGATGGAATCCCAGAATTCATATGTATATTTTCTATCTATAAGCCTAGATTTTAAGGCCTTTTAAGAACCAGAGCAAAAGCTACAATACTAGCTATACCGTATAGTATAAGCGATAATATAGGATCATAAAGCAAAGCTATAAGTATGTGAAATACCTCAAGATTGGAGACAGTAGACTCAGTAGCGGCAGAGAAATCGTTTAGGCATTAATGGAAAAATGTATACTCCAAGACTATATGGTCAAGAAAAATGTTATGTACTTATAGGATTAGATAAAAGCCATATCAAAGTAGCAATCACATACTAACTGCTTTAGCCCAGCCTAACCCTATCTAAGTCATATATACATGAGATTATACACTTGCACACAGTAGATTCATGCATCTATTGTAAAGTTAAAGAGTACGCCAAGAATTACTGCATAAATATGCATATCTTTTTCGCGAAGTTCTCTGGCGATAGATCCTTCCACTTCTTTAGATATACTACATTCATCTCTAGAAGAATCCTAGCTTTCTCGTATTCCTGGAGAAGCCTTTCTGCATTTTCTCGAGTCCTCTCGTTGAATCGTGGCAGGTTTTCCCTGATAAACTTGACCGTGGGCAAGAGTTGGTTCTTAAGTGTTCTCTCTAGGAAATTCTCGAGTACATCTAGCAGTGAGCCAGCGACTTTATAGAGCTTCCTCTTGCCCTCCTTACTATATATTACGAGGCCTAGGCTCTCCAACAAGCTCAGGCTGCTACTTATCTGGCTAACACTGTAACCTGTGAGTTTGCTTATCTCCTTTTGAGAAAGCGGTTTATTGGAAAGAAGCAACACAGCCAATGCTCTACCGACAGCCTCGCCGAGCCCCCAGCTCACAGAAAGTTTGGCCATTCTTAATATGAATTCTAGCTCAGTATCTCCAAATTCAACATACACGAATGACCATCACCATTCATTCCTACTGCTAGCTAGTTTTATAAACATTTGCATGGAGGTTGGTAGTAAGTATGCAGCCTGGGTCGGGAGCCAATATGTCTCCCGTGTAGGCTAATGCTCTTGCCCTGCAACCGCCGCACACGTACTTGTAAGGGCATGCTCCGCAACTGCCTTTAAGTTTATTCCTGTCTCTGAGTGTCATGAACAGTTTAGAATTACTCCATATTTTTTTGAATGATGTTTCTGTAACATTTCCAACGACTACGTTAGGTATGAAAACACAGGGAGTGACATCTCCGTTTGGCTGTAGAGCTGCGTATATTCTTCCTGCGCCGCAACCACCTATGTACTCGGCCAAAGATGAGATTATGGGGTCTCCTTTGACGTAGAAGTGGGTAGGTGCGATCTCCCTGCCGTTGCTGAGGATGCAGGATACTCTAGCGAACTGGGGCGCTGTGCTGTATATTTCGAGTATTCTCTTTTGGTTTTCCAGGTACACTTTTTTGAGGAATTCCTCCCTTTCCTCGGGCGTTAGGTCGAGTTTCATTATGTCTTCACCTCTACCTACGGGGATGAAGTTGAAAAATACTACTCTTTGGACGCCTATCTCCTCGGCCAAGTCTAGGATGCCGTCTACTTCGTCGAGGTTGAGCCTTGTGACCGTGGTTGCCATTGCGGTAGAGAAGCCGAGCTCGACAGCGTTCCTCAAGCCGCGGACTGCTTTCTCCCAGGCGCCTTTAACGCCTCTGAACTGGTCGTGCTTCTCGGGGTCAGCCGAGTCCACGCTAACCTCAATGTATCTTAGCCCAAGCTTCTTGAGCTTCTCGGCATAGCCTTGATCAGCGAAGGCTAGGCCGTTTGTCGCTAGAGCGGTGTACATGCCGGCGTCCGCAGCCGCCTTGAGCACAATAAGGAAGTGTGGGTGGATTGTTGGCTCGCCCCCGGAGAAGGCAACTGCGGCTATTCCTGCTTGGTTGAGCTGTTTGATCACGTCGAGCTTTTCTTGGAGCGTCAGCTCTGTTGAGAGAGGGAGGCCAGCTCTCTGATAGCAGTGCTTGCACCTGAGGTTGCAGGCGTTAGTAAAGTTCCAGACTATTAGGAAGGGGGCGGGCAGCTTCTGCGGGACTGTTACGCCATATAGTGCTAGTCCCTCTAGCACTAGTGCTAGACCTCTTCGGACGGCAGGATCTTTTAGTGCCTCTACAACTTCTTCCTCTTTTCCATGGAAGCATGCTATTGCTACATTGAACACTAGGCTCAGTATTTTTGAATAGAACCTAGCTATGAGACAAGAGTTAGTGTCGTGTTCGGCGATTAGTCTAAGGGATTCGAGTGCTATCGTGGTTTTTCTTCCATTGCTTTCTATTTCTTCCGCCAGTTTTTTTATTAAGGCTTTGGTTATGGGCGTTTTTGTGGTTAGCCTAAGCCCAGCAAGTAGAGCGGGTAAACCTCCTCTTCTCCTGTAATGCATAATGGATCATAAACTATATCTCTATAATTATAATATAAATTTTTCCGAAAATTCGGAAAAATAAAAAATTTTCTTCTCTTTCTATCTGAGGTCAATATGAGTTAGGCTAGTAAAATAAGCGTTCAGGTACTCATTAATAAAGATTATTTTTATCTTGGTAAGTTACTAGAGCAATTGTCAGAATGCATCAAGTGAGAGAATATCATCATTATCTCTTTGTGTTTAAAATTATTATATACTTCTATTTCTTTTATTATTTATTATAACATTTTTTATTATATTCTTGATTTTTATGAAATGAGATTAGTTAAATATAGGAAAAATTGTTTTTGAAATAGATAATGAAGGGATAATCATAGTTGACAAGAAAGAGATCTTGACAAATATCATCCTTAATATAAGTATGTCATAGAATTGGATTAGTTGAATAACTTTTGATAGGCATATAGGGTGGATGCTTTCTCTTCTATAAGCCTCTTATAGATATTCTCTATTTTCTCCAATATTATTCTCCAATCATACAGTTTCAATACTTTTTTTCTAGCATTATATGATAACATATTTCTAAATTCTTTGTTGTGATATAGAAACATAATTTTTTCATATATCTCTATAGGATTGTTTCTATCTAATATTATACCATCTACATTATTTTTTACGATTTCTCTTAAGCCACCAACATTACTTACAATTACTGGCAAGCCACTCGACATAGCTTCCAAGATAACTATACCAAACGATTCTCCATACACGCTTGGTAAGACGAAAATATCAGCACTATTGTATATTTTTGGAAGCTCTTCATCTGGAACTCTTCCAAGGAATTCAACGTTTTTTCTCAAGTCTAAATCATATACTCTTCTCCTAAGATATTCCTCGAATGAGCCTTCTCCAACAATTAATAGCTTTACGCTTGGTATTCTTTTTCTAACATAACGAAGTGCTTCTACTAGGAGATGAGGACCTTTCCTTCTAACAATTCTAGATACATAAAGAATAACAAGGTCAGAATCTATTTGGTCCCGGAGGCCGTTTACTCTAGGGGAAAATCTTGTAACGTTTACACCATTCGGAATTACAATGACATCTTTTGTAGTGAAATGCTTGATAAAGTTTTTAGAGATCTTGCTTACTGAAACTATAATGTCAGCTTTTTCAATAAAAGTTCTAAACGGGAAGCCTATATATCCAATTGTTTTGAGAAGATATTCATAGTCACAGAAATAGGCGCTATGATTAGTAAGGATCGCTGGAAGATTGAATGTTTTTGCGGCCCATAGTGTAAAGAGGGGTGTAGGAGTGAATGCATGATGTGCATGTACTATGTCTGGCTGGAAAGCTCTTAATTTTTCAAATACTCCTCCCTTGCCGCGAACATTAGAGAGCAGCCTTAAATAGTTTAGTCTACTAACCTCAAATATCATGTATTTTCTTTTACTTCTTTCTTTCTTCTTTCTTGTTATAACACCTACTTTATAGCCTTTTTCAACTAGGAGGTTAGCTAGGTCATCTACATGTCGTGCAACTCCTCCTGTATCTGGTGACAACCATTCACTTGCTAGAAGTATGCGCATTTTAATCAACTATTAAATGTTGCCTAATATCTAATATATTCTTTAGCTCGTTAAACGAGAATAACTTAATTTTTCTGATAAGTTCAATATAGAGCATTATGATATATCTAGCTTTATTATATTCACCTAATAACTTTTGAGCATTCTTTCTTGTAGATGAATTAAATTCATCAATATGTTCATCCAAGAATCTTATTAAAGGAGTTAATTTTGTATCGCTAATTTCTCTCAAAAAATATTGTAGTATATCGGTCAATGTCGCCTTAGCCTTATACAATTTTCTTTTACCGATCTTACCAACCCTCCTTATCAATCCCCATCTTTCAAGTATAGATAGATTAATGCTTATAACACTTAAGCTATAGTTTGTTAATTCTTTTAGTTCATGTTGTGATAAAGGTTTACCGATAAGAACAAGTGTTGCCCATATCCTACCTGCTGCTTCACCTATACCTAGGTTTGATGTTAGGTTTGAAGCCATGTCAATGAATTCTTTCTCAACGTTGCTTAGGGATACTTTCATACTATATTTTTATATTTTCGAAAAATATAAAAATTTATGTCTATTTATTTTCAAAGAAAATATGCAAAGAACTCTATTACTCTTAAAATCACTTAGGATACTGGAGTGGAGAGCCTATTTAGGAATATTCATATATGGATATATACTTTCAGGCTCTTATTCATTTTCAAGATTTTGTCTGTTAAATATGCTTTTCTTTATTTATATGACTTCTATCTACGTTGCAAATAACATATATGATGTTAAAGGAGACAGTATAAATCCAAATAAGGCTTGCAAAAACCCATTCACAAGTTATCAAAGTCAGTTAATATTTTTCAAGTTTTTTCTTATAGGAGTTATTCTTATGGGTTTGGTTGCCGGATTTTTTATATTATACATAGAATCTTATTTGATTTACGTTGTTTCGCTTTTGATCGGAGTTTTTTATTCTATGCCTCCGTTTAGATTCAAGGAAAGGTTTATAATAGATATACTTTCGCATTCGTTATTCTTTGGTGTTTTTCTTCTAGTAATTCCCTTTAAATATCCCTTAGACTGTTTGAATCATCTTCCAATAATGTTATCCATCGCGGTTTACTCTATGATATTAGAACTCAGAAATGAAATAGAAGATTATGAATTTGATGTAGGAGCTGGTTATTCAACAACAGCTGTTAGGTTAGGGTATCGAAGATCCCTGTTTCTTCTTTTTGCTCTAATATCAGTATTTTTCTTCCTATCGATATACTATACTTTATTATTCCCATATAATCTATATATGCTAACGATGTTTCCATTTTCTTTATACTTGTATAAGAGTAAATTGGATTTTGGAGATAAGATGAGAATATTAGATTTATATACAGTACTATTTTTACTGATGTACTTATTTTCTTATGAGGTTAGGGTGTTTTAATAGTGAATCCGAAGGTTTCAATAATAATTCCTGCTTACAAAGATAATGAACTCTTACCCGATCTACTTGATAAACTTCTAAAAAATGATTATGCGGAAAAAGAGATTATCGTTATATTCGACGAACCTACACCCGAATCTCTTAAAGCAATTTCCAAATATAATAACCATATAAGATTGATAATAAACAAAGAAAGAAAGGGTAAAGTATATGCACTTAATATTGGAGGTAAACTCGCCACGGGTGACTTGCTACTTTTCTTTGACAACGATGTTACAATAAACCGATGCGATTTTCTCAGAAGGGTTGTTGAAGAGATGGAGGGGTATGATATTGGTGAAATCCTAAAAGTTATAATTAGGGACAGATCGTTAATCTCAAGGATGGTTTTCTATGATTATTTGGCCTCTATGTATGGAAATTATCTTTTCTATAAGTTTCTAGGCAGATGTGTTGGCTTCAATGGTGCAGCTGTCGTAATGACTAAACAAACATTTAGAGACCTTAATGGTTTTAGATGTGTAACAGCAGAAGATTTAGATTTTGGAATTAGAACTTTTATTAAAAACAAACGTTTCAAATTTATCAAAAGTATAAGTGTATATAATACTTCACCGTCTAGTATTAAAGAGTGGTATAAGCAGAGAAGAAGGTGGGCATTAGGAGCGGGATTTTGGATAAAGGAATACGGAAAGGATCTCTTAAGTATAACTAAACAGAATGCAAAGATTATTCTGCCAGTTTTATTAACTCTATTTCCATCCTTTATTCCTCTAGCCTTAGTTTTTCTACTAAATAATTCATATATCGAGAATATACTTTTTCTCTTATTGCTAACAATTTCTTCTAGAATAAATTTCCTTATTCCAGTAACTGTGTTTACATCATATTATTTATCCTTCATCAAAACATTAATTTCGACGTTAACAAGTATGGTAATCTTTTCAATATACTTCTACTATATATCTAGGAAAATCAATGTCATATTCAGCCCTGTTGAATTTATGATATACTATCTATTCTATTCTCCAGTATGGCTAATAATATTATTAACAGGTATCCTAAAGGCTTTTATTTCAAAGAGAATAATGTTGGACGACTGGAAATTACCTGATTGTCCCTAATTCTGGCTATGTCAAAAAGAAAAACTTTAAGAGCTAAAGATATAGCCTAAACTAAGAATAAACTAAAAATGATCTTATTGATGTTTAAAATTGCCAGCTTATTCTTTAGATACTATAAAAGATGAATAAATTTTATTATCCAATCTTTCTTGAAATAGATAAAGCATATCATAACTGTCAGTGCGTCATGATATTGGCTTGTGGTCAGTTGGACAAGGTTGTACATAGCTTACATAACTATGTTGAGCACTTCATCAAGACAATAAAGAATAGGCTCATGTATAGACTGCTATTTCCCATCGCTTAAAAAGTTGCTTTCCTTTTCTCTAAGGCTTTTCTATAATCTCTTCTATGCTTTTTGCTATTTGTAACGAATTGTTGCTAGGTTTTGGGAAAAATGATACTGTCAATGCTAGGAATAATATTAGGCATGTTGTTATTAGAGCTATGTTTAGCCCTGACATTGCGCTATCCACTCCTCATAGACAATTATTATCTTTAGTATCTCCCCACTATGCACGGATATTTTATATGCTTCCTGTCCAGTTATGTAGATTTTTGAAACGCCACTATAGTCATATGTACGCAGGTATTCTACGGTATGTGAAGAGTTATAGTATAGCGTAGCACCTTTACGCAGCTGTCCCCTTATATTAATTAGGGTTATCTTAAACAGGTGTACTCTATGACCATATTCCTTATCAAGACTATATTCTACTATGGGCTTCGGATCAATGACGATATGTGTATGATTAAAATATACTGCTGTATGCCTAAACTTTTCAAAGTTTTTCTCAGGTTTACCCCTAATAATTTCGCTTAGGTCTCTCGGTAATGGTGCTGATATTCGAGAATATTTCTCATACAGTATTAGTGGTTGTTCACGAGGCTTGTATACCGAGACGGTAACGGAAACGTTCTCTGTATAGAAGTCCATGCCTACTCTAACACTATTAAAACTATCTAAGGCCTCAGCAACCTCAACAGCATTATCCCTTAGGTAACTTATCCTATAGTCTATTAAAAGTTCCAAGGGTCTAAAAATCAAGAATATGAGAGATATAGAAACAATTAATCCAATTATAATTAGCAATTTACTAATATTCATAAGATAAAAGTTAAGAACAATAAATATCAATTAGAAAAGTATCTCAAATTAATTAAAAAATCAGAAGGATGATATAAAACTGATGAAAGGTATATGCACTATCATCGCAAATTATCAGTACTGGTGTCTCCGATCATCACTAAAAAGCTCACTATTACCAGCCTTCTTCATTTCAGATTTTAAATATATTGATTTAAATAATAAATATTGTTACTTAGTCGTGATATTTGTGAACAAAGAAGAGAAATATTGCTACATTAAAATTCATAAAAGAGGAAAGGAAAAAATCATAGCTATTTGTGATGAAGAACTATTAGGAAAAATACTAAAAGATGAAAAATTACAAATAGAGGTAAAAGCGGAATTCTATGGCGGGGAGAAAGTACCATTGTCCGAAATATATAAATACATTAGTGATGCAACGGTTATTAATTTACTAGGTAACAGTGTTGTGGCTGAACTAGCCAAAAATAATAGTTTGATTATGGATGCCGCTATAAGGATAGGTGGAGTGTTACATGTTCAATTGATTAGGTGATATAATGGCAAGATTATTTTGTCCTGTTTGTGGAAAAAGAGTTGAAAGATTGTATAATGGAATGTGTGAGGAATGCTATAAGAAAACTCATCCGTTAATAAATATTCCGAGTAAACCAATAGATATAATTGTTTGTCCTATATGTGGATCATATCGAATAGGTAAAAAATGGTATAATCCTAAAATACAAGGCGACTTTTCAGAAATATTTACAAAAAATCTAAGTAAAAAATTAGAAATAAATGGTGTCTTAAAAAATATTAAAGTTCTGGATGATTCAATTGCATCTATTCTAGATCTAAAGAAGGGGTCTATCATTGTTTCAATTGAAGGTCGTGTAACGTCAGAGTTATCCTATTATGAGGAAAAATACGCTATACCTATAAAACTCATCTTTAAGTTTTGTCCCAAGTGTATTGATATAAAATCTAAAAAAAAGATGGCAAAAATACAGGTTAGAGCACGTAATCGTAATTTTACAAGACAAGAGATTTCAAAAATTGAAAAAATTGTAAATGAGACATTGGGTGAGTTATATCGTAGTGATAAATCAGCTGTTCCTGTCGAGGTTACAGTGAAAGAAAATATTATCGATTATACTTTTTCGTCACAAAAAGTAGCTAGATCTGTTGCTTTAAGACTGAAAAAATTTTTGGGTGCAGAACTTCTTGAAACATTTAAAGATGCTGGTATTAGTGATAGGGGAAGAAAATTAAGTAAAATTACCTATAGAATTCTTCTACCCGAATTTCGTGAAGGTGACATAGTTGGTTTTAAAGGTAAAATGTACTATGTAGTTGATCTTACGAATAAACAAATGAAATTGCTTTCATTAACAGATTATTCCATAAGGAATGTTTCATTGACAAAAAGTTTGGTTAATAGTGTTAACGTTATTGAAAAAAGGGAGTCTATTAGCTATGCATTAGTTCTTTCTATAGTACCTCCATATGTTCAGGTAATGTGCTTAGATAAAGGATATTTGATAAAGGAGATTTGGTTACCTAAAATACCTAAATGGATAGAAGAAGGTAAAAAGATTGGATATATTACAATTGATGATTCAATATTTTTAATTCCAATAAAAGATGTTCCTTAAATAGATTTATAAGACATCATGTATTATCTAATGGTGTAAAAATATGCCGAAGAAGAAGAAAAGAAGAAAAGATAAAGGTGAAGAAAAAGAAGAGTTACCATTGCCTAACCAGGAAGAAGGTACTATGCTGGGAGTTATTGAACAGTTTTTAGGGTATGATAGAGCACGCGTGTTATGCGAAGATGGAAAAGTAAGGTTGTGTAGAATTCCAGGTAAAATGAAGAAAAGAGTCTGGATGAGGATTGGTGATATTGTTTTAGTAGCTCCTTGGGAATTTCAATATGATACTAAGGGAGATATAATTTATAGATATATTGGGTCTCAAGTTCAGAAGCTTGACAAAATGAGATTGTTAGAAAAATTAAAAGAATTGGTAGAGACAGAATAAATTTAGTTAACTGGAAAGAACTATCTCTTTATAAATTACTTCAGGTTTAACGGTTTTTATATACACTTTAAAGAACCTAGTTATGTTTGTTATATCTCTTAATAAGAATTCCTCTGAACGTGGGTGGCTAATATCTACTGCGGATCCCCAATCAATGATGTAAAGCCTTTCATTTTTATTCAAAATATTATATTCTGATAAATCCGCATGAACTAGACGAGCTTTCCACCAAAGTTTCTTTATAGAATCTATTATGCTGTGATAAGCTTTTTCCATATCTTTAGGTGGGTTCTCTTTAATTGTAGGTGCTGGAACACCTCTTATACCCGCATCGATAAATTCCATTATCAAAATATTGTTTTCAAAAGCATATGGTTTAGGGACGTTTAAACCAATACTATATGCTCTCTTAAGGTTCCGAAATTCCTTTGAGCACCATAATCTTACTATTTGACGAATATCTTTTTTTATTTTTTTAAATCTTGAATCACCCTCAATATATTTTAATCTACCCCGGCGAAACTCAGCAGTTTTAACTAGAAAAATTTTGATGGCTAAATCCATATTTTTTGAATTTACCCCCCAATATATTCTTGCCTCTTTTCCAGCTGCGACCACACCGTAAAGTCTCTTTATATATCCTATATTTATTAATCGATATAGTGTCTGTAGTGTCTGATAGTCAAAAACTTCTTCGACTATCTTGAACATGTTTGAATCCTTTCTCCTTTTTAATGATTCTTTTTTTCTTATTTTTTCTTCAAAATTCTCTTCCATATTACTTTTTCATCCTTTCTCTATATAATTAACAAATGATAAATAAACTTCTGTAATATATTCTTACTATCTTGAACATGTTTGAATCCTTTCTCCTTTATCTTTATATGTATCATTTAAAGAATGGGATCTAAAATACATCTACTGTACTTAGAAGCTTTAAGGAAAAATTAAATGATTGTTGAGGAAAAAATGTATATATATTGTATCCTAAAAAGATTTAAGAAAGCATTTTTAGAAAATTTTCAGAAACAAGGATAAAAAATTCTATGATTTTAAAACATTTCTTTTGGATTAAGATATCTATCATCGTTAGTTTAATTAAAATTCAAGAATTTTAATTTACTAGAAAATATACTTATTAATTACTCTTTTATCTTAGTAAATTAGTTTTTTGAGGAGATTATAATGCAGGGATTGCTGCCTGTACCTGTAGAATCAAAGAGAATACGTTTGATTAAAGAAAATAAAGATATATTCGAAAAATCCTTTGGTGTTCAAATATCTATAGATGAGCAGAATTTTACAGTTTATTTAAAAGCTGTAAAAGAGACAATACCATATAAGTTTATGAAAGCAAAGGAAGCTATCGAAGCCTTATCCTTGGGATTCACAATAGAGGATATTTTGGTGTTAAGTGATGATAACATTTTCTTTGAGAGAATTGATCTTACAGAAATATATAGAGATAGAAGAGATTTAAAGAGAATAAAAGCTAGGATTATTGGAAGTGAAGGAAAAATAAAGCTTTTAATAGAAGAGACAACAGGTGCTAAAATAGCTATTGGAGAAAAAGAAGTTGGAATTATAGGAGATTATGAGCAAGTTAAGACGGCCAGAGAAGCTGTCGAGATGATTATTGCAGGAAAAAGTCATAGGACGTTAAATAATTTCCTAAGAAGTGAATCGAGAAAATTGAAAAGAAGAAGATTAGAATTATGGGAAAAAACAGAAAATATATTTCGAAATGAACTTAGTAATTAACTTTTTATTTTGATTGCAAGATTAATATTATTAGCGGGGGTGCCCGAGCCAGGTTAAAGGGGGCGGACTCAAGAACTTTAATTAAGAAATCCGCTGGCGTAGGCCTGCCCGGGTTCGAATCCCGGCCCCCGCATCAAATTTTTTAGTTTTTTAAATACTAGGCCTTACTTCTATCTCTACTCCTAATCTTTTTCCTAATCTATCTAACTTTTTCCTAGTTTTGCCTAGCATGTAGTTGTAGTATTCTGCATTTACAAATATTAGTACCCGTCCATCATCGGTCATTTTTACATCAATATCTTCATCCGGAATATATTTTCTAATAATTTTCAATACTGAATTCTTAATTTTGTATTCTCTTGGCGTTTGTTTCTTCTTTATTGGTACAACAAATGTTCGTTCACCGAATACATAAAGTTCATATTCTGGGTCTCCTGTTATAAAGTTCTTGACAACAACAACAGGTCTTGCTAGATCAGCCTCTCTCAGTCCATGAGGAACCTTTACAACAGTTTCCAGTTCATACACCTTTGATACTTTGCCGTTTTCGATAAATATAACAGTATCAATTATAGACGGAATCATTCCAAGCTCGACTCTTCCTATAAATCTCTGTATAGAATCAATAGGACTGGTTCCATGTATTACTCCAACCATACCTACACCGGCAAGTCTTAGATCAGTATACAATTCAAAATCCCTTGTATCTCTCATTTCATCAAAAAATGTATAATCTGGACGTGATAAGAGAAGAACGTCATGAAGTTCTTCAGAAGTTCCATAATTTTTTGAGTACTGAGTTACTTCATCAGGTAATTGCATATCTCTGGGCGACTCTATCGTCTTAACGACTTTTCCCCGTCTATAATAGAATTCTGCTAATGCTTGTGCAAAAGTTGTTTTTCCCATGCCAGGCGCACCTGCTATTAAAATACCCTCTGCTTGTTGTTCAAGTCTAGTTATGAGTTTTTGAGGTAACTTATAGTCTTCTAATGAAAGCTTTGCTATAGGCCTAACTGCAGTTATTTCTATGCCGTCTGAAAAAGGCGGTTTTGTTATAACTATTCTATATTTATCTAATTGGACAATTGTTGAACCTGGCCGCTCAGCCTCTATAAATGCATTTGGTGATGTTTTTACATGTTCAATTATTTCTCTTATAATTTCTTCAAGTTCTTCTTTGGTCATAGGCATATCACGAAGTTCTTCAAAATACCAGTTTCCAGGTTTTCCACGCTTTGCATACGGAATTACATTTTCTTTAAGATGTATGGACATGGTATCGTTTGTAAAGAATTTTTCGATAGTTAGTTTTTCTGTTTCCTTAACCTTTAGATATAATGTTTTTAAACCTATAGTTTCTGCTGTCTGTTTGAGTATATTATCTGAAGTAATTAATATCGCGTTAAGTTCTAATGCAATCTCTCTAGCTAGATCATCAGGATTAATATCTCTTATGCTTCTATACTTGCGTGGTATTTCATTAATATATTCTAGTTCAAGGATTTCTTGAAGTGATTTCACAAGTTCTCTTATGATTTTCAATTCCTGTAAACCTGTAAAGCCTAGGCTACTTCCAGTTCTTGCAAGTTTTTCAAAATATGTAACATGGTATGTAGGGATTACTAGTCTTCCCACTATTTTATTTTCTTTAATAGCTTCCCTTAATGTACCTCTAAGAATAGCAGAGGTATCTGTAACATATACCTCTGTAAATGTTATATCTGCATTAATCATTATTCTCAATCATGCGTTTTGCTCTTATTTTTAAATGTTTCGGTCTTAAATTTCTTATGAACGCTAATATTTGTTTTATGTAGGTTTAATTAGTATATATTTAAATTATTTATTGAGAATTTGTTTTTTTATAGATATTTCTTTAATATATATGAATCACAGTTGTATTACATTGATATTTTTATATTTCGTATTTTGGAATGTTAAATAATATCCTTATAACTAAATAAATCATGCAGGGGAATAGTATTGTTTCATCTACAGTATATAGGGATTATGATGAATTAAAATACGTAGTAGTTAAGACAATAATGAGGTTAATAAAAAAGACCAAAGGAAGTGTAATAACTTTTACGGCTAAAAAAATAGCAGTACATGCTGGTATACCTACCCATCCTGTCGTTTTAACTCTTATAAAAGATGTTTTAGATAACCTTACTCAAGAAGGTTATGTGAAAAGAATGGCAAAAACGAGTCATGGTACAAAATATATGATTGGGATTTCAAGTCCTTTATGGCGTGCATCAAAAGATGAAAGTTTTATACATATGCTTTCATCTCCTTACCTTAAAACTGTAGTGATGAAGATAAATAAAAAATAGTTTTAATAACATTTATTTATGGTTTTTATTTCAGGGATTGAAAAAGCACCAATTTCATTAAATGAAGTTGAGAATATTTTAAAAGTTTTAGGGAAACTTGTAACTTTACATGGCTTAAAAGAACCTATTATAGAATATTTAGTTATAGTTAATTATAGAGAGATCGTTAGTCATTGTAGTAAAAAGGAATATATAGCAATAGATGATAAGGCATGTATTAGTAATGGTTTAATAATATTATGTGGAGATGTTTTATCGAATGTTTTTATTGAGGAATTAATGCGTGCTTATTATGCCTTGGGCATGTGGGAGACATATACCAGTATTAATTTAGAAAGTTTAGATCGTTTTGTAAGAGAAAACCTTCTAGATGTTTTATTTTCTCTGAAGAAAAATTTATAATTTTATGTTCATAGATAAAAGAAATGAAAATATTACTTACTACAGTTCAGGGATTAGAAGACTTAGTTTTGCAAGAAATTTTTTCTCTTCTAGCAGTTAATGAGATATTATCATATAGAACATTAGAATATAAAGGAAGAATCTATTTAGATGTTAGAGACGAAAAGATTACAGATTTTTTGAGAGAGTTGATGTTTAAATCGAGGTTAATTGACCACGTTTATTTAATTATACTTGAAAAAAGATTAGATAATATATCTCAGATAAATAATTTTGTACAAGAATTTTTTGTCAAGCACTTAAAAGATTTTTTAAACCAATATACTTTCTATGCGGTATCTTCTCAAAGACTAGAAAAGAGATGGGAAATTACTTCAGTTCAATTATCTAAAAATATTGGAGAGATAATAGATAATTTAAACGTATTTTTATCTCCTATATCATTAGATGACCCTGATTTAGTAGTTTACGCAGAACTTAAGAGAGATAGTATATGTTTAGGTTTTAATCTGACTTTTAATACACCTCTCCATCGACGAAGTTATAGAAGATATATTCATCCATCGATGATTAACCCAATCTTGGCCTCGGCTTTATGTTATCTTTCTAAGATAGAAAAAAGAAGAAAAATATTAGATCCTTTTTGTGGGAGTGGTACAATACTTATAGAATGTAAAAAGATTAATCCGGAATGCATATGTTATGGTTATGATATTAATCCAAAACATGTTAATGGCGCAAAACAGAATATTATAGAAGCGGGAGTTGATGACATTCATGTAGGTGTTTCAGATATACTTGAATTAGATAAAAAACTAGATAATATTGATGCCATCATAACAAATCCACCTTTTGGTATAAGAGAAGAAGCTATAGGAGGAATAAATAGGGTTTATAAATATTTATTTGATTTATCTGTAAAGATACTAAATGAAAACGGGGTTCTTACAATTATAACGCCTAGAAGTAATATTATTCGGAGACTCATAAAGAAATATAATAAGTATTTCAGACTATTAAATTTGAGAAGGATTTATGAAGGAGGATTAGAAGCAAATATATATGTGTTAGAAAGGAAATAATCTATGAGAGTTCTGCCTCAATATTTATCATACTTAGTGTATCATTAACTTTAAATTCCTCGGCTTTTAAGACTTGAGTCGCTATTTCCCTAACAAAGGAGTCAGATGGTGCAGATTTTAAGGCATTAAATTTGAGACATAGTGCATGTTTTAAAGTTTCTTTCTCTATCCTGTTCCTTATATTACCTCCAGCTATCTGTTCAGCCATTTTAAATGCTATATAAAACTTTTTAAATCCCTCAATTTTTTTAGCGTATTCAGGGAATGCTTTTTCAAATATATTAATTAATTTAACTAAAGTATCTTCGTCTTTAAATTCTAAAAATACACCGGTTGCTTGCAGACGTAATATACGAAAAATGATATCCTCATTTATATTTCCAAATAATCTATTTATGACTTCTCGTGGATTTTTTCCAGTGATTATTTCCTCTATGGCTTTTTCACATAACGTTTCCTTTTTGAATAATGATTCAAATTTTTCTTTATATTCTTCTTCTTCAAGTCCTAAACCATATTTACCAACTAGAAATACAGTTGCTAATTCTTTATCAAAAATGTTAATTTTTGTTTTTCCTCTAATTGGCTCTATTCTATTTCTAATATATTGCGTTTTAAGCTTTGAAACTAATTCATTACGTGTTTTTATTTTTCCTTTTACTACTTTGCTCCATAGATTTAAAGCTATTTCTATTCTATCTTTATGAAGTCTTTGCATTTAAATTGCACCTTAATCTAGCATTTATATTCTAAATATACAAAATTAAAAGGATTTATTTTATGAATTATTTATTCAGGAAATCATATTGTTAGGGGACTTAAGCGGTAGTATTAATCGTTTTTTCTATAAATATTCTTGTTGATAGAGAAAGCTTTGAAGAAGCTCTTTGTAGCGCTTCTTTGGCATGTTCGAGATGTTGCTTATTTACTCTGACTAAAATAATTTCGCTAAATCTATGAATTCGTGCAGCTCTTCCAATTGGTGTACCAAATGATAATCTCATTCCGTCTTGTAGACGATCCGCTCCAGCCATAGCCATCATTTTATTTTCTCGTATTATATGATGGGGATAGGTTACAATTCTTAAATGAAAGTTCTGAGTTCCAGCTCTTTTTTCAAGATATTTATTAGCAATTTGCCTTGCTGCTTCTAGTGCATTGGAAGATATTTGACCATTTTCTAACGCGATAAGTTTTAAAGTATATTCAAAATTGCCTTTTGGATTTCCTAGATCAAACTTTGGTATCTGAACTGGGGGAATACTCCTAATATATTCTTTTCTTGTATATGGAGGAGTTCCAAAGTGTCTATAGCAGTGCCAAGGTCTTCTAGGCATAATCATACACCCTATAATATCATTTAACTTTCAAAGAATATGCTTATAAACTTTTATCTTAAGTTACAGAAGATGCTTTCTCATACAATTCTCTAATTATACCAAGCATTAATCTTAGATCGTTTTCAGTGAAGGGACATTCGCCTATCAATCTTTTTATCTTTAGTATTGCTCTTGAGATTGATTCTTTCTTTTTTCCTTGTAACTTAAGACTATATTCAATATATTTAAGAAAAAGATCTATTTCTTTTCTCGAAGGTAACTTTTTCTCAGGAGTAGAGTATTTTTCTTTAGATTTTTTAAATATTTCATAAAAAATTATAGCAGCCGCATGTGATATATTGAGTATAGGATATTTTTGGCTTGTTTCAATATTAGCCACGACATCGCATAATTCCAGTTCATCATTTTTTAATCCTATGTCTTCTCTTCCAAATACAATCAAAAACTTTCCATAAAAATTAGAGATTATTTCGGCTAGACGGTCAACGTATATATATCTTCTTATGATTGATGGTCTTTTCGGTATTTTTCCTGTTGTACCGACAATAAAATTGAATTTTTTCGTTAATTCTTTAAAGGAATTTACAATAATAATATTATTAATTATATCTTGTGCATGTGATGCATACATTCTTGCTGTTTCTCCAATTTCGCATCTAGGATTAACAATATATAGGTTTTTAATATCAAAATTTTTCATTGTTCGGGCAATGTAACCAATATTCATTTCATAAAGTGGTTCTATAATAGCTACACTTACTTTATCTACTAACATATTTTACAAAGTATCATGGAACTATCGCATAATAATAAACTTTATTATGATTTTATTTAATCAAAAATCTAGGCTTATGAACGATATGTCACAAGATAATCTTATTGAATTATTGAAGGTTCTTTCTCAAGAGACTCGTATAAATATTCTGAAAATACTTATTCATCACGGGCCTCTTACGTTTTCTGAGCTTAATTCTATACTAGGTTTAAAATATAATAGTAAACTTAGTTTTCATCTAACTAAACTAAAAGAATTAAATTTAGTAGCTATGAAGAGTGGAGGAGAATACGTAATAACTGATTATGGTAAAAAGGTTTATGATAAGCTAAATGAGCTACTTGTAGAGTCAGGTTTTTCGAAAAACATCATCGTCTATAATCTTAAAGGGATTCCTCATATTTTTTCGAGAGAAGAAATAATAAATTATCTTAAGGGTTACAATCTCACAAGAGGGAAGATGCGTGACTTAGTAAGTGATATTGAGAATGTTCTTAGGGAATCTGGTATAAATGAAATTTATCAAGATGAATTATTCGGACTAATTTTTTTCATTTTGCTGAAAAAGGGTGTATATACTCAAAAAAGAACGGATATGTTTTTTTTAGATCTCAAGGAAATTCTTAGAAAGAATTCTTTGTTTATACTCGAAAGTTTAAGAGATATGTATGTTATTAAGAATAGAATGTCAGGGATAATAAGAGAATTTATAGGTGAGGGATACTTCTACATATGGCACCCATATTATCTATACAATGGTTATTCAGCAATATTATATAAACCGTTAATAAATGAAAATTTTTCATTTTCTTCTTTTCTTAAAACGTTTTTTAAACTTAGAGAGATAATCGGAGAACATATTATAGACAATACATCTTTTCTTTTTCAAAAGGAGAAAACGCAACTAAATGATATCAGACAGGGCATTGATATTTTAAATGATATAGCAGAAAAAAATTATAAGCTTACACTTATCGTTGAATCTCCTGAATTAGTGAATAAAAAATATGATGATGAGCGTATTCTAAGAATTACATCTAATCTATTTCGTATTCTTTCGGAACATATTTTTCCAAATCTGTTATTTATAATACGTATTGATGATGAGGATTTAGAAAATAAGAAGATAATGTCAAACATTTTAAAAATGATAAATAACGGGCAGTCAATAATAGTGGACCTTTTTCCAGAGAGAACAACTATTATTACCAGTAACTTATTTAAAATAAGTTTTCACAAAGAAAATGAGGTAGAATTACTGAGATATGCAATAGGAATAAATATGCCTGTGATGCTAGTAAAAAGCATACAAAGGAAGATAGATTTCTTAGACATTCTCGGAGATGCGGTATCTATAATTGAAGAGTTAAATGATGTTTCTTTATCTTTAAGAGTTATTAATAATTTAAAAGAGTTATTGGGAGTAAATATCTCAGGGATTGTTCCACAAAATAATTTGGCATTTACAGGATTTCACTATGCTTTAAAAACTCACCATTCATATCTTGAGATAAAGGACTTAAAAAAGCTAACAGAAAGATTTTGGCGTGAAATGAGAGAAAATTATGAGAATGACAAACAATTTATCACTTCCGGGATAGTATGTGAAGAATTATATGAGCAATTAAAAATTATTGAGTCATATAGTAAAAAAATTACGGGTGTTGCTAAGATTTATGATTTTAACACTATTGGGCCATTCTCTTATTATGAAGATTATACTATTAATCAAAGAATAGAAATTGAGAAGGTTTTTCAAAACAATATCGATAGTGGAGATATTTTTAACATATATTTTTCGCCTAGCAGTATAATGTCTACTTCATTTCTATCAAAATTTTTTATGAAGATGAAAAAAGAAAAAATCAGATGGGTAACGTTTTCTTATGAATTAAGTAAATGTTTATCCTGTCTTAAGACTTTTAGAGGTATTAATCTTATATGTCCCTCCTGTCTTTCTACAAATATTCTAAATCTAATAAAACCCTTTACGTCTTACATAGATAAGAATAGTATTTCATCATATGTTGTAGCTGAATATAATATGAGAAAGAAATATTCTATCAGCGATGTTAAGAAGTTTCTTTTGCCCTAGTTTTTTCTTCCAATACAATTGTTATTACATGACTGGCTAAATAAGATATAGGACCTAGACAAATCTTTGATAACCCTTTCTTTTCAAGCCATTTTTCATTCTCTTTATCTATTCCTCGATGATCACCAATTATAAATACTCTTATTTGATCGATATATTTCCTGGGTAGTGTTCTTATGTCGATTCCATTTTCACAAAGATAAACAGTTTTCTTTTTTCCAAAAAGATTTAAACAATATGTAATTATTTCACGAAAAGAAGCATTTAGGATGTATGCTACACTAGATGATTTATTTCTTAAAGTAGTTAATATAATATTAGCTACATTTTTTTCGCTAATAACAGTTTTATGAAACTTATTTGAATCAATAATAAATGTTATCGGAGGATTAGGTGGACCTTCGAATATTGAAATAAAAAGTATATTTTTTCTTATCCCACTTTTTTTAGCAATAGCTGCGATAATAGCTCTGGCCACTAGATCCATCCTGCCTCCTAAGCTTGCTAAGCTTTTGAAAGTGAAGATTGGAGCTGTTACAGCTTGTGAAGCCTTTAAGATAAATACTATGTGATTCTCAGAGGGAATAAGTTTTTTCATATACATTATTATAGTTAGAAAATTATCTTAGTGGTGTTTTCTTTTTTCTTTCCTCCTCTGAGCGTATTTTGACGATACCTCTATGAATCGCACATTTAACACATAGATATTTAGTTACCCTATAAACTGGTATTATAGCTCCTTTACTTCTAAGTTCTCTAGCTAGTTGAGGATCAACCACTGATACAGGTCGTGTAATCTTTATAGCTTTTGATCTAGGAACTAATGCTCCACACATATCACATTGTACCAAATCTTCTTTGCCTTTGCCACCTTTACGTCTTCCTCTGCTTTTTCTTTTTTTAGGCATAACAACACCGGTAAACCAATAAATATTATTGACTCTATATTCTGAGCATTGATATAGAGTCCAACTAATAAATCTTTATGTTTCTATATATGAGAAGTTTTTACTGCACTAATAATATAGCCCGTATGTCCTTTCATAAGTGTTTTAGGTCTAATAGCATTTTTCTTTAATTCATACTTTCTTTCTAGCAACTCGCTTGCTTCAATCATTATGAATCCTTTTTCTTTTAGTGCTAGGTAAGTTTTTTCAATTTGATTAATTGTTGGTAAAAAACAAATAATTCTACCTCCAATTTTTAGAAAATGAGATATTTTACATATTACATTCCATGGATCGGGTAGATCCAATATGATAGCATCTATATCGGTATCTATTTCTGCATCTCTTATATCGGCTTGATGAAATCTGACATATGTCTCTAATCCCAATTTTTTAATGTTTTTTATTGCTAACTCATAAAGATCTTTTCTAATTTCAAATGTTAGAACTTTTCCGTTTGGTCGGACAAAATTTGCAATGATGGCAGTAAGTACACCACTACCTGTACCTGCTTCTAAGACATTTGAACCAGGCCCTATTCCGGCTTTTAAAATTATATATCCTAAATCTTTTGGATATATAACTTGTGTTTTTCGTGTAAATTTCTCTAATATTATGTCCATAATAGTGGGTTTCAGTATTCTAAAGGGAACACCTAAATGAGTCTTTTCAATATCCCCATACCTTTTCCCTAAAAGTTTATCTAAATGGACTATTCCCTCGTTTAGATTGACTTTTGTTTCGGTAACTCGATAAATATAGTGTCTTTTTTTGTTAAAATAAAGTAATACCCAATCTTTTTCTTTGATCGTTTCATTCATAGATGTCTCCACTCTACATATATCTTTAAAGATTTTCAGATTATAAAACAATATTTCAATTCAAAATACTATTCTAATATTATAGCAGATAAACTTAAAAACTGAAATATTTACTTGTATACGGTCAGGCGAAGAACATCGTAAAGTTAATAACATTAAAATGAATAAATTCAGAGAGGTGTATATATTGGTTAACGCAAAATTTATTCCATCTCAGGATTTGATCAACGAGTTAGCAAAATATCTAAAAGAAAATTATAGTGATGTAATTAAACCACCAGAATGGGCTTTGTATGTTAAGACTAGTCCACATAAAGAAAGAATACCAGAAGATCCGGACTGGTGGTATGTCAGATGTGCATCATTATTAAGGAAAATTTATATAAATGGACCGGTAGGCATTGAGAGATTAAGAACAGCTTATGGTGGAGGAAAAGATCTAGGACATGTAAGAGAGCATTTTAGAAAGGCTGGCGGATCAATTATAAGAAAAATATTACAACAATTAGAGGAGGCTGGACTTGTAACAAAAGTTGACAGAAAAGGAAGAATCTTAACTCCACAAGGTATGGCTTTATTAGATGGTTTGGCTGCTAGACTTTTTAGAAGGATGGTTAAAGAAAAACCGGAATTAAAGAAATATATTGGCTAAAGTTTTCTTGTCTTTTTACAATTAAATTTATCAGCTGAATAATTATAAATTAAATTTAGAATTATATTCTAGAACTATTTTGTTGGGGTTGGCTTACAATGAGTGAGGAGTATGATGCTGAATTAGAAGAAATTAAAAGAAGGAAGCTCTTAGAATATCAAAAGAGACTACAGGAAGCAAGTATTGAGGAAGAAAGAAGAAAACAAGAAGAATTGAAGAAGCAGGAGTTGTTAAGAAAGATTCTTACTCCAAAAGCACGTGAGAGATTATATAATCTAAAAATGGTTAAGCCTCAGTTAGTTGAGGCATTAGAGCTTCAAATAATACAGTTAGCAAGTACTGGTAGAGTAAAATTACCCATCACTGATGATGATTTAAAAAGATTACTATTAGCTCTAATGGACAATGTTCATAAGGATATTAAAATAAGATATTCTTTTAAATGATCGATATAAGCTTAATATAAATATATAAGCAAGGTTTTATCACATTTTGCTAGATATAAGGTGTTATGGTATGGTTGCTCACTATAAACATGTAGCGAAAAAGAGACGTCTTGCTGGGGCATATAATTCAAATCAGCCATTACCAGTATGGGTTATCGCTAAGACGCTAAGAAAAGTTTCTAGAAGACCTAGAAGGAGATGGAGACGAAGCAGGATGCAATTATGAGGTGAATAATGTGTCTAGTGAGGAAAATGTATATATTATTCCTTTAAGAGATGCATGGAAAGCGCCACGTAAAAAGAGGGCGAAAAAAGCAATTAGGATAATACATGAATATGTTCAGAGACATTTCCATGTAAAGTATGTCAGGATAAGCAATGAGGTAAATGAATATGTATGGAACAATAGTATTGAGAAGCCTCCGAGAAGGATTAAGGTAAAAATTTCAAAGATAGAAGAAGATTTGGCTGAGGTTGAGCTTTTTAAAGAGTGATAAAAATTGGCGTTTGAAAAAGTTGCGATCTATGGTAATCCAAATATTGGAGTATATGTTTTTACGAATGAGAATTTTTCTTTTATACCTCGGGATGCTCCTGAAAAATTTGAGAATGTGGTAAAGAAAACATTACAGGTCCCCGTATATAGAGTTACTCTAGGATTATCTCCACTTATAGGCGTTTTTATGTCAGGTAACTCAAATGGTATAGTTTTAAGTAAGTTAATAACGATTGAGGAGATCAGTTTTCTTAAAAAAACTTTAGAAGATAGAATAAATATACTTGTTGCAGATGATATTAAGGTTAGTGCTGTGGGAAACCTTATTTTGGCCAATGATAAGGCAGCTATTATAAGTCCTTTGATTCCTAGTAAACTTCGTGCCCAGATAGAGGAAGTTTTAGATGTGGAAACAATAATAAGATCTGTAGCTAAGTCTCCTCTTGTAGGATCTGTAGCTGTAGTTTCTAATAATGGACTACTTCTAAATCCTTTGGCTAATGAAGAAGAAATCGAAGAGCTGTCAAATATTTTTGGAGTAAGAGCCGACGTTGGTACTGTAAATAGAGGAAATATTTTTCTTAGTAGTGGAATAGTTGTTAATACGAAGGGAGGTATTGTAGGATCGGAAACAACAGGACCTGAATTGATGAGGCTTCATCAAATATTTTTCAGTAGTTAAAGAGCATTGATCAAACATATAGAAATAAATTTATACTCTCTATATGACTGAAGAAAAAAGATATTTTGATGCATACATTTATTATTAGATAGTTTTTAGAAATAGGATAGATTTTGGTGATGAATATGAGTACAGAAATTAAAGTATATAGAATTACTGGGGAAATGAAATTCAAAACAGGTTTTACACAGAGATTCAAGATAGAAGTTAGGGCTCTAACAGAGAAGCACGCATTAGAAAAAATATATAGTATATTGGGATCCAGACATAAGTTAAAACGTAATCATATAAAAATTGAGGAAATTAAGGAGATCAATCCTGAGGAAGTAGAGAATCAATATGTTAAAGAATTTATTTCTCTAGAAAAAATTGTTAAGATTTAGATTATTTTCATCTTAGATATATAAGAAAATGAGAAATCTATGATTAGCTTATTTATGATTTAAAATATATAAATAGTCAACGGTTTTATCATCGGTAGATAATATGAGTACTGCAGCAGATAAAAATAAGGAAGCACTTTCTTCTGAATACGCACTCTTATCTCAAATTGCCACTGAGTTAAAGAATAGGATTGATCTAATTAATGTGGCTATTAATGATTTTGAAACAGCACTTGCTTCATTGAAAGAGATCTCAAAATTATCAAATGGTGAGACATTGTTGGTTCCCATTGGAGGAAACATTATGATTAGAGTATCATTTTTAGAGGGTGATAAGGTTTTAGTTAATGTAGGAAGCGGAGTAGTTGTTGAAAAAAGTTTTAACGACGCTATTTCTTATCTGGAAGAGAAAGTAAAACTAATGAGAGAAGAGCTTAAGAAGCGAGCAAACGAGTATCAAACCATTTTGCAGAGAATGAGTTATATTGAAGGACAGGTTATAAGTAGGAAAGAGTGAAGATAATTGTTTGGAAAGTTAAGAAATGTTTTGAAAAATACTATTGAGAAGATTTCCTATATAGAGCTTAGGTCTGATGATATAGAAAAAATCGAGAACGAGATAATATTTTCATTAGCCGAAGTAGATGTAGCCGTAGAAGTAGCTGAATTTTTAGTGAAGAAATTAAAGGAAAGAATAGAAGGATATAAGGTAAAGAGAGGAATAGATAAGAAATATATTATTAAACAATTTTTAAGAGATATTTTACTAGAATTATTTGAACAAGCTGGATGTTTAGATCTTCTTGAAAAGGTTAAAGAAAAAAGAGAAGGTAATAATCCTTTGATTATTCTCTTTGTAGGTCCTAATGGTCATGGCAAGACTACAACTATCGCGAAAGTTGCTAAATGGTTTACGAAAAATGGGTTTAGTGTAGTTATTGCAGCTGCGGATACTTATAGGGCTGGTGCAATTGAACAGTTAGAGATTCATGCAGAAAGAATAGGTGTAAAATTGGTAAAGCATAATTATGGAGCGGATCCAGCAGCAGTAGCATATGATGCTGTGGCTTATGCTAGAAAGCATAAGATAGATGTTGTGTTAATAGATACAGCGGGAAGACTACAAAGTGATATAAATCTGATGGAAGAAATGAAGAAGATTGCTAGAGTTATTAATCCGGATTTAAAAATATTTGTAGGGGATGCTCTCACTGGAAACGATGCTTTGGATCAAGCAATTAGATTTAATGAAGCTATAGGAATTGATGGAAGTATACTAACTAAGATTGATGCAGATGTTAAGGGTGGAGCCGCCATCTCTATCATTTATGCGACAAAAAAACCAATAATATTCATTGGTACTGGACAAGGATATGATGATTTACAAATATTTGACTATAAAAAATTTGTTAGCAGTCTACTATAGTATGAGATTGTTCTATTTTATATAAAGCAGTTTTACTCAGAGTATTATTTATATATTGTTTTTCTCAAAGGTTATTGGTGTTGAATGGTGCATTTTTTAACTCTTAAAGATTATAGTAGAGAGGAAATATTAAGTCTAATATCGAAAGCTATAAAATATAAAAGAACTCCTCAATCCTCTATATCCTTCTCAGGAAAAAGCATTGCTTTAATCTTTGAAAAACCTTCTACGAGAACAAGGGCTTCCATGGCAGTAGCAGCTTATCAAATCGGTGTTTTTCCAATCACTTATAATTGGAGTGAGCTACAATTAGGAAGAGGTGAACCTATAAAGGATACTGCTAGAGTTTTATCGAGATATCATGATGCTATTGCTGCTAGAGTTTATTTTCATAATGTGCTTGAAGAACTAGCAGAATATGCTTCCGTTCCTGTAATCAACATGTTAAGTAATTTGTTTCATCCTTTACAGGCATTAGCTGACTTCATGACTATTTTTGAAAAATTTGGAGGTTTTAAGGATGTGAAAATAGCTTTTGTTGGAGATGGTAGAGATAATGTTTTAAATTCATTATTGATTATAGCAAATAAGTTAGGAGTTGAGATAAGGATAGCATCTCCAAGAGAGTACTGGCCTACAGAAAATTTTCTAAATGAAATTGGATGTAGGGCTGTTACTATAACAGAAGATCCCATAGAAGCTATAGATGGTGCTAATGTTATATATACGGATGTCTTTGTGAGTATGGGACAGGAGTCAGAGAGAGAAAAAAGATTGAAAGATTTTCTACCTAGTTACCAGGTTAATGATAGATTAGTAAGATTTGCAGATCAAAACTTTATCTTTATGCATTGTTTACCAGCTAAGAGAAACGAAGAAGTTACTGATTCTGTGATTGAGGATGTTCAACATTCGGTAGTTTGGGATCAAGCTGAAAATAGATTATATACTGCTAAGGCAGTTCTTTCTAAGCTTATATATGAGAATATTTAAATTTAAATTAGGTTATCGATTATTAAATCTATAATATACTAATTGCACGGTGTTTGTTTGTGAACATAGGGGAATACTTAAGAAATATCGCTAGAACTATAAGGATGAGTCGAAAACCTGATAAAGATGAGTTTATGCTTACTCTAAAAGTAGTTGCGATTGGGTTAACTATTCTCGGTAGTTTAGGATTTGTCTTTCAGCTGATTGGATCTGCTTTTCAGTTTGCAAGATTTGGACCTGTTCCTAAGGATATTGCAATAATATTCTTAGCAGCTATCCTAGCTATTGTTATGGGAGCTATAGTATATGCTAGACGTAGATACAGATTATAGAGGGTGATTTCTTGGCTGGTAAAGTAAGGTTTTTTGCTGTGAGAACTACTATTGGTCAAGAGTATAACGTGTCTCTTCTTATGGAAGAGCGAGCTAAGGCGTCAAAAATTGAGGTCCATTCTCTAGCTGTTGTATCTGGATTGAGAGGCATTGTTATTGTTGAGACAGATATACCGCACGTGGTTCATCGATTAAGTTACGGAATAAAACATGTTAAAGGTGTTATCAGGGGCGGTATGAATATAGATGATATAATTAAGTTTATTGCTCCCAGACCAGTCATAGAGATGGTAAAGGTTGATGATTTGGTTGAAATTACTAGCGGTCCTTTCATAGGCATGAAGGGTAGAGTTGTGCAAATTGATAAGTCTAGAGGAGAAGTTAAAGTTGAGATAGCTGAGGCTGCATATCCACTTCCAATTACAATAAATGCTGAATATATTAAGATTATTGGAAGAAAGGAGGAAACTGAAAGTGGAGTGGAAACTTAGAGATTTTCTTGATAGATTATATCAGAATGAAATGTTAAAAACGATAGATGTATCTGTTTCTACAGATTTTGAGATATCTTATTTTCTAAAGAAGTTTGATGGTAAGAATAGTATACTCTTTAATAATATAAAAAGTTATAAGGATTTTCGCATTTTAGGAAATCTTTTTACGAAAAGAGAGATATTATATATGGCATTAAATGTATTTGATGACCGAGAAGCTTTTTCTATTCTTAATCACAGTTTAGATAATCCTAAAGAGGTAGAGTTAACAAAATCTTATTCCCTAAAGAGTATTGGAGATGACATTTTTAGGCTTCCAGTATTAAAATATTATGAAAAGGATGCTGGTAAATATATGACTTCTTCTATTGTTATTGGAAGAGATATTGAAGAAGGATACCTTAATGCAAGTATCCATAGGATGCTAGTACTTGATGAAAAGCATCTTGCTATAAGACTTGTTCCAAGACACCTTTATTTTATGTATAATAAATCCAAAAGATATGGTAAGGATCTAGAAATAGCAATAGTAATTGGAGCATCTCCATATTTCTATATTGCATCAGCCTCTTCGCCTCCATACGGTGTATATGAACTATATGTTGCTAATACTTTATCGGGTGGAATGATTAAAGGTATAAAGTTGGATAGTTCAGATATCTTAGTTCCTGAAGATACCGAAATACTGATACGGGGAAGGATACTAAGAGATAAAATGGCTGATGAAGGGCCCTTTGTTGATATAACTGGAACATATGATATTGTGAGAAAGCAGCCAGTTGTAGAGATCGATGAGATACTAATTAGGGAGAACCCGATATACTATGCCATTTTACCTGCAGGAAGAGAGCATAGAACACTGATGGGATTTCCACGAGAGGCACGGATATGGAGCGAAGTATCTAAAGTTGTTCCGGAAGTAAAGGCTGTTAGACTAACTAATGGAGGATGCGGATGGCTGTCTGCAATAGTTTCGATAAAGAAGGTATCAGAGGGAGATGGAAAAAATGCTATCATGGCCGCTTTTACTGGCCACCCATCTCTAAAAATGGTTACTGTAGTTGATACGGATATAAATGTAGATGATCCTGATGATGTTGAATGGGCATTATCTACTAGAATGCAACCAGACGAGGATATTTTAATAATCTCACATGTTAGAGGGTCTAGTCTAGACCCTTCAGCGGATCAAGAAAAATTAATTACTAGTAAATTAGGTATAGATGCCACCAGGCCTCTTTATAAAAGAAAAGAAGATTTTGAAAAGGCTAAGATACCTTATTCAGAAGAATAATTTTCTCGGATATATCTAAGGATTATATTTTTTATTTTTTCTTGTATATGGTTTATTTCCTTCTCTGCATCGATGATGTAATATTTTTTTATTTTTGCTCTTGTTAAATATATTTCTCTTACCTTTTTTAAGAAGACCGCACTTTCAAATTTTTCCTTTATTTCTCTATTTTTAATTCTTTCTAAAGATTTCTCGGGAGAAATATCAAGAATTATTGTAATGTCTGGAGAAATAATATTTTTATTAATTAACTGTATCCATTTTATGTCTACTCCTTGGGCACCTTGATAGGCTATGCTTGATTCAAAATATCGGTCACTTATAACTATATAGCCTTTTTCCAGATTAGGCTTTATAATTTTTTCAATATGCCATATTCTATCTGCGGCGAAAAGTAATGCGTCGATATGTGGATCAAGTGTGGGTGTTTTTAATTTCTTTTTTATTAACATCCCAATATCTGACTGTGTGGGTTCACTAGTCCATATTGTTGGATACCCTAGCTTTTCTAGCCATGCTGTGATCAGTTTTGAATTACTTGTTGTTCCAGAACCATCTATTCCTTCAAACACAATGAATATGCCTTTATTCATAAACTGTAACCTCAAATATATACTCATAATTTTCTTCTGTAATGAGAGTTTTTATAATCTCTATTATATAGCCTGGAGTAGTTCTTCCAAGTCCATTTATTCTACTAATAGTTATTCTGATACCTTTCTTAACTTTTTTAAAAAATACTTCGAAAACATCACTCCATCCCCATCCCTTTGAATGTTTGTATTTTATCGTAATAATGAATTTTTTATCGATAACAGTTCCTCCCAAGACCAAATGTTCTTTTATTAGTTCACCAGAACCATGTTCTTCTACTATAAATATTCTATATCCAGGTACTAGACTATTTTTTCCACTAACATCAAGTCTTATTGGTTCAACTCTGTTGTTTAAGGAAACTAAGGCTTTAAAAAGAAGAGTATTAAGTACTTCTATATCTCCCTCGGTCTTGATAAGATATGTCCGTGACCGCATCATTTACTTTAAAGTTTTACTTTCTTATAAACTAAATTATTTATTGAGACGCTAGAATATTCAATAATTCCAGATTATTAATTTCGACAAAAAGCCAAGTTGTAAATGGGTATTTGCCAAATAACGAAATATAGGGAAAAAAGATACAGTCAAATAAAGTCTCAATGGATGGATAAAAAATTAAAAATTTTAAAAATTTTTTTACTGCTACTAATAAATAATTAATCTATTTATATGAAAAATATATTAAAAACCAAATATATTTAATAAATATATAGAATAAATAAAAAGAAACAACTTATAAAAGAGAAAAATATAAAAGTATCAAAAACACGCATATTATTGCGCCGCAATTATCGGCGGCTCACCCAGATAATGGAAGAAGGATAACCTTCTTCCAATGAAGGCGTGGCCTCCAGTTGCGGCGACATTATGTGGACCCAAACAAACCAAGCATTAAGCTTGGACGCTTGGGTCCGAAAGGTCTTAGCGTGATACGCATAGCGCTTTTTCTCCTCCGCATGTATTAGGCCTGCGGCCTAGACTCCGGTTGATCCTGCCGGACCCGACTGCTATCGGGGTGGGACTAAGCCATGCAAGTCTGCGCTCCGAGCTATGGCGGAGCGCGGCGGACGGCTCAGTAACACGTGGCTAACCTGCCCTCAGGACGGGGATAACCCCGGGAAACTGGGGCTAACCCCCGATAGGAGCAGACACCTGGAATGGGTCTGCTCCGAAAGGGATACAGTACCATGCTTACTGTATCCGCCTGAGGATGGGGCTGCGGCCTATCAGGTAGTTGGCGGGGTAACGGCCCGCCAAGCCGATAACGGGTAGGGGCTGTGAGAGCAGGAGCCCCGAGATGGGCACTGAGACAAGGGCCCAGGCCCTACGGGGCGCAGCAGGCGCGAAACCTCCGCAATGCGGGTAACCGTGACGGGGTCACCCCGAGTGCCATCCGAAGAGGATGGCTTTTCCCCGGTCTAAAAAGCCGGGGGAATAAGCGGGGGGCAAGACT